>Ga0136611_10000318_pt1 | contig 30750 bp, 35 predicted proteins | sample AntDrymUQ2232306_2_FD_106645 | JGI IMG/M metagenome (GOLD analysis project Ga0136611, IMG submission 106645) | Polar desert sand microbial communities from Dry Valleys, Antarctica - metaG UQ223 (23.06) | ecosystem: Environmental > Terrestrial > Soil > Desert | place: Antarctica: Dry Valley...
ACGAGTGGCGCGACATGCGTGAGCCAGTTGAGGTGGAGTGGACGCGATGCACGTACGGCGGCCAACGCCCATGGTTTCGTTGTCCAGCATGCCAACGGCGTGTGGCGTTGCTCTACGCGCCAGGTCCACACTATGCCTGTCGGCAGTGCTACAACCTCGCCTACGCAAGCACGCGTGAAGCTCCGCACTATCGATTGCTGTCGAAGGCGCAGGACATTCGCGAGCGTCTGGGTGGCGTCGCGAACATATACGATCTGCTCCCCGAACGACCAAAGGGCATGCACCATCGCACGTATCAACGGTTGAAGCGCGAGTACGAATGGTACGAGCACGCGTCGTTACTCGCCGCTGCAACGCACTTCGATGCGTCCTTCGGAGCGTTGTTGGACGGCATCGAGTGGTGAATTATCACGAACCATCTGTAAAAAGACCGATTCCACATGACCTCGCGCAGTTGCTCGCGACGTTACCGGCTGGCCAACGTCGTGTCGCTGAGGCACTCGTTTCGATGTCGGAACCTCCAACGTACGACGCGGTGGCAAGGCACTTGGGAGTATCGCTCGGGACGGTGTACCGGCATCTCAAACGTATTCGAGACCGGCATCCTGCGGTGCATGCGGCACTGGTCGATGAGCGGCGGCGACAGCTGATGGCGCGGCAGGATCGCGCGATCGAGCGTGCGAACCGGCGCAGCCGACAGTGGCATCGTCGGCAAGCCAACCGGAGATACTATCACCGGTTTGGACGCTGGCCGTGGCAGCATTGAATCTCCGCTGCCATGAGGTGCTTGCACGGCAGACCCGCCGTCCCTTGTCGCTGCTTGAAGTCTGGGCAGGTGCAATTCTCGTGGCCGGCGTCGAAGCGAACCAGATACATTGAATCGCCGTCGCTAGTGCGAGCGTACCCACCCGGGTATCGCCGCGATGTATCGGCACCAGCCCCTGGAGATCCCCTTCGTCGCAACTGGCCAGAACCTGACGTGCTGGATCGGAGCGACCGGCTGGGGACGACGCGGCTTTCCGGGTGCTACATGCGCCCCGTATGACCGGTCAGGAGTGGCGATCCGGGCGTGGTGAGGCTGCCGCGGGCGTGTTCACCATCGAGATTGGCGCCTCGATGCTCGACCCCGCAATCGCGGTCACGACCATTCTTCACCGGGTCGTAACGTTTCTGAGAAAAACTCTGCAGCCTTCAGTCATCGAGCCGCGGGGTATGGCTGAGGACGCCGCTGTGCGGGCTGGATGAATCCAGCCTCGTCGGAGCCTCGGGCGTCGGCGAGGCCGGACCCGCTGTGCCGATGGGTCGGCTGGTGCGGATCAGCACCCCGACCACCGGAACCTCGACGATCACCAACAGCACGACCGCGATCAGCAGACGCCAACCAAGAGGTGGTACCTGAGAACGTAACGTCACCAACACGGGAACGATGAGATACATGTTGAGAATTAGCGCCGCGCCCAGGGTATAGCCGACGACCCGCGCCAGATCCCGCATCCTCTCTCTCGGACCGTCGGCGTTCATGCCGCTTCCCCCGTGTCGACGGTCTGGTCGGCTAGGGTCGTCTTCGGTGTCGTCACCCAGGACACACGCCGCTCCCCCAACAGCCACTTGACGGTCGCGGTGAACCCGGCGGCGCTCTCGGCAATCCCAGCCAATGGGGCAAGGCTCAGCACCCGCGCCACTTCGAGCCAACGCCCGTGCGCCGACAACTGGTCGTTCGTCGAGACGTTGTACCAGGCGCCGATGAGCAGTCCGTTCAGCCACATGTAGCCGACCAAGACGAGCCACAACAGCAGCGGCGTCGGAAGGGGTTGGGTCGCCGTTCCATGCAGGAGAAACCCCGCCTGGAAGAGCACATACAGGAAGGAGAACACCCCCGTTGGCAGTCCGAGCGCGAATGTCGCCACCCGGTAGCGGGTGCCCCAAATGAGCCGCCGTCTGAGGCGCGGCGTCAGCGTGTGGAACTCCGGCAACTGGGGCAGCTTCGCTACGCCCTGGAGTACACCGATGATCCAGCGGTGGCGTTGGCGGTAGGCGCTCTTGAGCGAGAAGGGAGGCTGCTCATACATGACGCAGCCGTGCCATCCAAACACCTCAGGGCCGTAGCGCAGAAAGACCTGCACGCCGAAGACGTAGTCTTCGGCGATGAAAGGTTGTTCGTCGAGCGTCCCGATGTCCCAGCCGATGTCGTTCGCCAACTCCTCGTCGACGACGAGGTTGGAACCGTGCATGTGGAGCGGGATCCCCGCCTCCATGACCTCCCGGCACTCGTAGCAGCCGAGGGCGCGGTTCGCCTCCATGGCGCGGCAGATCAACGTCGCATCACTGTAATCGAGCGGGTAAAAGATTGGGCCCTCGGTCAGCGGTTTGCCAACGGTTGCCAGATAGTGGATAAGTTTCCGGAGTTCGGCTGCCGGCATGACGCTCTCTTCATCGTAGTGGACGATGAAGGTCCGCCCGGGCTTGCGGTTGAAGCCCTGACGACGCAGTTCGACCAGGTAGTGGAGGCCACGCGCCTTGAGCTGGGTGCCCCGTGGCGTCTGGTAGTCGGGAGGAACGACCACCACGGCCCCTTCTGCTGGAACCGCCCCGCTATGAAAGATGGCCTCCAGCGCCTCCTGCTCTGCGGCGGAGTCGGTCAGGACCTCGATGCTGATCAGCGCTTGATACAAGTCAGGGGCGCTCTCGATCAGCTTGAGGACGGACTGGATGCCGCGTCGGATCACGTCCGTGCTCCCCGGCGAGCCGCGCGTCGTGATCTGGATTTTCAGGAATGGGAGCGTCGGCAAGGCCCGCAGGGTGTCGTCGGATATGGCTTGTCGCCGCCGGAAGCTGTCGGGATGGAGAAAGAAGCTTCGATAGTAGAAGAGCAGCCGAAACCCGACGAAGCTGATCAAAACAATTATTAAGAACCCAAGGTATCTGCCCAATTCCAAGAATATGTTGATGCTCAACATCGTGATGAATCTGTCCTCGTCAGTCAGCGGGGGAACCTCAATCAGTGGCCGCAAGTCCGTTAAAGATCGTCCAAGGAATCATGTGCTTCCAGCAGAGCGATAAGCTGTTTGACGTCCTGCGCTCGCGAGCGTGGGCAGATCAGGAGCACGTCCTCTGTGTCGACGACAAGCATGTCGTCCAATCCCAAGGTCGCGACAAGCTTCTTGGGATTCGTGAACACAAGTGAGCGCACCGTGTCAGGCGAGAGATGCCGGCCGACGACCGCGTTGTCCTTCGCATCGTGGGGCAGCAGATCGTACACAGCAGCCCAGTTGCCCACGTCGCTCCATCCAATTGCAACCGGGATGACCGCCACCCGGCTGGAGTGCGCTAAGACACCATACTCAATCGTCTCGCTCGGCACACGCGGCTGCACATGACGAAGCCTGTCGACCATAGCCGGCGTTCCGAAGCTCTGCTCAATCTCCGCGAGTGTAGCCGCGAGCGCCGGCATGTGCACTGCAATTTCGTCGAGGATATCCTGGGCCTGCCAGACGGACATCCCACTGTTCCACGAGTATTGGCCGCTGCTCAGGAAGTCCTGCGCCATCGTAAGGTCTGGCTTCTCGATAAACTGTGCCACGCGAAAGGCATCAAACTCATCGTCCGCGAACAGCGATTCACCCCGTTTGATATAGCCGTAACCGGTCTCGGGCGACGTTGGGACAATCCCGATTGTCACCAACCAGCGCTTGGCAGCCATACGCTCGGCCGCAACCAGGGCACGCCGAAAAATGTCAGGGTTGGCGATCAGGTGATCGGCCGCCAGCACAGCCATGGTGGCGTTGGGATCGAGACGCCGCAGATGCGCAGCCGCCAACCCGATGGCGGGTGCAGACCCCCAGCCTTCCGGATCAATCAGGATGTTGTCGGGCGAGAGCATGGGCAGCTGCTTCGCGACGATGTGAGCGAATGCTTGCCGCGTCAACACCAACGTGCGTGACGGCGGGATGAGGGGCGCAAGCCGCGCCTGCGTCTCTTGCAGCAGGGTCAGTCGACTCATGAGTTCGATGAACTGCTTAGGGTGGCGCCGGAGACTGTGGGGCCAGAGTCGCGTTCCCAGGCCTCCCGCCAGAATAACAGCGTAGAGCGCCATCTCTATATCCCTCACACCACACAAACGCGTCCAAGCGGCAACCGCCCAGGCGAGTGCGCCCACCTACTCCGCTGCCGACCAAGCAGACGGTGGAGATCCTTGCTTCTCACACCCGCCATTATTGCAAGACTCATGCATTTGTCAAGGGATTAGTGCTCTACCCCGCGGACGTGGTCTCCTTCGGCCCATGAAGCAGGACGCTCTCGTCTCTGACGCCCTGCTTGACCGGCACCCCGAATCCTGGTCCATCCAAGCCGTTAGCATCGACGGATGTGACCTACCCCCCGAACTGGTCCAGTTGATGAGTTAGTCGAGCGATGACACCCAGTTGAAAGGATGAGCAGGATGTTGGCAACCTGCTTCACCGTGTTAGTTGGGTGCACGGTACCGGTCCAACAAGCACCAATGGGGCTGCTGGCGAACCCGCGCCTTGCTGGAGCGGTTGCCGGTGCAGGAAGACACATCGCCTTCCCGCCTGTCGGTATCCTGTTACGCGGCCTTGCCGGTCAAGATGGCGAGTCCGATGGCCGGGTCTGGGCGTTTCACCTCGACCGGCGCTGGCGACTGAGGATCGTTCCCGAGCGCCAGTTGCGCCGCGAGAATGTGCTTGCACGGAAGAGCCGCGGTGCCCTGCCGTTGCTTGAAGTCCGGGCAGGTGCAGTTTTCGTGGCCGGCCTCGAAGCGGACCAGATACATCGAATCGCCGCCGCCGTTGCGAACCACCGCGTAGCCGGCGCACCCCGCGACCGGGAAGACCGCGCCATCCGCGACCAGTTGCCCTGCTTTCGTCAGTCGGTCCGCGAGTCCCTTGACCGTCTTCGCCGTAACCATGTGGTGTGTCCCTTCGAGTTACTGACCGTTCGCCGTGGGTACTGCCATACCCTGTGTTACACAGTGTAAGGCATAACGAACTGTATGTCAATGCCTTATACTGTGTATAATACGACTAACCCGGGCGCTTGGCACCGGAAGGAAGGAGCAGCGGCGATGGTATTCGATGAACGGTGGTACACCGTAGCGGATCTCGTGGAACAGTTGCAGGTTCATGAGGAAACGGTCCGTAAGTGGATTCGAGACGGCGACTTGCGCGCGTATGCCCTAAGTCGCAAGAGCGGCTATCGCATTCGAGAGACAGACTTGCGCGAGTTTTTGGAGGCGAAAGCGACAGAGACAAAAAAACTCGCCGCCTGAAGAATCCAGGCGGCGAGTAGGCAGTATCCCGGCTGTCGGTCAGATGACAGCAGGGACGAAAGGAAGTGTACACATGGCAACAGCAGAGAAGCGCAGCGGCAACTACAGCACGCGAGTTTCACTGACCAACCCGGACACGGGGACGCGCATTCAGAAGCGTGTGACCGCCCGCACGAAGCGTGACCTCGACGCAGCAGTCGCACAGCTCAAGACGGCCTGGAACACCGGCACGTACTTTGAGCCAAACAACACCCCGCTGGGGGAATACGTGAGCGAGTGGGCCACGCACGCGGGCGGAAAGCCGATCACGCAGTTGAATCGCAACGTCGCCATCCGGCTGCACATTGCCCCCTCGGCACTTGGGAAGATGCCGCTTGGCCGCGTCCGCCCTCTCCATGTCCAGCAGTTCGTGAATGCGCTGACACCGAATCTCGCGCCAAGCAGTGCGCGCCAGGTGTACTCGATTCTGCGGTATTCCCTCAATCGTGCTGTCGCGCTCGGGATGATGGCATCGTCTCCGTGTATCAATATCGAACTTCCCCGGCTGTCGAGCGCCAGAGTCAAGGCGTGGGATGACGAGCAGACGCGACGATTCATTCATGGCGTGGATGACGAGCCCTTCCGTGCATTCTGGATTGTCGCCGTCACAGTTGGCCTACGACGCGGGGAGTTGCACGGTCTTCGTTGGCGCGATGTGGACCTGGAACGTGGAACAGTAACCATCAGACGCACGCTAACCCGCCTCACGGATGGGACGTGGATCATCGGGGATTCTGGCAAGTCGGATGCGGCGCATCGTACCGTGCGGCTGCCGCGCATTGCCATTGACGCGCTGATCGCGCATCGTTCCGGTCAGGTGGCACGACGGAACGAGTTGCACGTCTGGTCATTCGATGATGCCGTGTTCGATCGCGGCGATGGTGCCCATCTGACCGACGCGACACGCCTCCAGCGCCAGTACCGGCGCATCGTGGACCGGCTCGACTTGCCGGACATCACGGTCCACGGTCTTCGGCACACGGCAGCGACCAACGCGCTACGGGTTGGAGTTCCCGTTCATGCCGTGGCACGGATGCTCGGACACGCGGATGCGTCGGTCACGTTAAGGACCTACTCACACGTGCTGGTAGACCTTGAATCAGAGTCCGTGGACCGAATTGATGCCCTCTTCGTGACCAAACTAGCGGTAGTAGTGACCAATTCGTGACCATGACCCGTCCGATAGATGCGTTTATGGCTTGTGAACAAGGAGAATTGGATGCTGCTCTACTCCAGCAGGAAATACAGTTCTCCAAAGACCTTGGCGATGTTGCCACGATTGATCTCGTCGATCACCAGCACATGCCTCGCGTCCGGTTCGTTCCGCGCAGCCTCAGCAATCCGCAGCAGAGGCCCGTCGCGCAACGCGAAACTGCCCTCGTGCGGTCGGTAGCCCTGCACGAAATCCTCGTAGGCATACGACGGATGAAACTGCACCAGCCGCGTCTCGCCCGCGTCGTCGTACGTCTCCGGGTCGCCCGCGAACAACTTCGCCAGCTCGCGCGCCACAATCGTCTTCCCCGTCCCCGGCGGCCCAAAGAAAATCATCTGGCGCTTGTCCTCCAGCAGCCGCTGAATGTCTCGCAAATCGGTGACATCGAGGAGCAGCCGGTCAGCGAGTTCCGCGAGATGATCGAGAGACGGAGCCTCTGCTCCGGTCAGATAGCGGCGGAAGGCTTCTCGTTCATGTGCTGGCCATTCCAACGCTGGCCCCCATTTCACGCCCCAGTTGGTGATTGCGTACAGGACACTCTGCGCGTCCAAACGATCGCGCAGATGGAAGTCGCGCTGCTTGCCCTCATCAATGATCCGATCCAGGAATCCGAGCGCATGAAGATATATCTCAGGAAAGACCCAGCCATATGGCTGAGGAGGATAGTCAGTCAAGTGGTAGCCACGATGGAACGTTGAGGGTTTGTACGACGGAAATTTCGTAGCGTCGACACCCATCAGCAGAAAGGCGGCAACGGCTACCCGTACGCCCTGACTTGCCCGCTCATCCTGCCAGACTTTGACCTTCGGAAAAAATGCGTCGAGCGCGTCGTTCAGACTGGTCTCAGAATCCCAGAGTGTTGTCAACGCGTCGGCTGCTGTCTCCGGTTCGGCTTTGGTCCACTTCAGAAAGCCATCATAGCTTCGCCAATTGACGAGATTGTGTCCATCCTGTTTGAACGCTCGGTCGAGAAGGGGTAGCCAATTGCCGCCCTCCAACACCGCCGTGCGTGCCGCCGCAACGTTCGCTGCCGCTGTCAACTTGTAATCCCGCTCGGTCTCGTCGAACTTTTCCCACTCGCGCATACGCCGCGCCCAGTGGAAAAACTGATCCCACTTGGATGGGATCCCAACCGTTTGCCCCGCTTGCATGTCAGCACCTCGTCCTAACTCGATGATTCGGAGCAGTGCCTGTCGCTGCTGCCTGACAAGTTGTTGATCTTCGTGCAGCGGGATGCCCAGGACGACTCGTCGCAATTGCTCGGCATTAGACAGCACAGCACCGGGGTCGCTCCGCACCCACGTTCTGATCTCTTGGATGGCGCGAATCAGAAACCTTAGTTGAGGTGGTCGCTGAGCGTGATGTGGTCTGAACTCGTCGCCGCTGGCACTCGCCTCGAGGGCCAGAGACAGGTCCAACGGAATCCGAACTGGATGTTGTCCATCCTGTCCAGAAGAGAAACTGATGTCTTCGATTGCTTCACGTTTGTTGCCCGCGCTGATGCCTTGAAGCAGGAGATGTATGAAGTAGAGTTCTCCAGCGAGGATCGACAAAGTCGGCGGTTCGTCCTCCAGCCTTCTCGAAAACTGATCTCGGAATTTCGTCGCGTTGTCACCGATCGTCGGCAGGAGTGCTGCGATTCTGACAATGTTCTCGTCGGTCCAGACTGATTGCTCAGGGGCGAACAACGATCCGTTTGAGCGCAGAACGTCGTCAACGATCTTCTCCGCAGCAGATCGGATCGCCGGATCGGGCATTGAACTCACGCTCCCACCCCACACAACAACCGATTCATGACTCCTGAACCTTCGTTGACGCGTTCAGTTTCTCTTCAACGGCACGGAGCCTACCGTCAATCTCAAGCCTATACTTTCCACTCAGGGAACTCTTGTGACATGCGAGGCTTTCATAACCGGGTTGATCAGCAATGCAATCCTCATAGACAATCTGTGCAACGAGAGCGAACACGTCTTTGCCATCCTCTGCCATGCAGGATGCAAACGGTTCACCACACGCTGCTATCATCAGATCTCGCGATGCTGCGCATCCCCAGCAGAAGTTCTTGTGAACGTTCTTGTGAACCGAGAGATCAGGTGGCTTGAAATAGACGACCTTGTGTTCCTTGGGCTTCATGACTGGTGCTCGGCCACCGCTGAGCACCAGTCATGTTCGACTGCAGCCATCACATTTCGCAGTCGCGTCGAGCCAGCCGTTACGCTTCGAAGGAGCGAGCCTCGCATTGTTCATAACGCCTGGGGATGAACCTTTTTCTGTGGCAAGTTGAGCCAGTCCTTCTCGTTTGAAGTCAGCGAGTCCGATCCATTCTTTGCCGAGTCCCGGCATCTTGAGGATCTTTCCTGTCTTCGAAGCCGGAACGCCTTTGATTATTGGTGCCACGATCGAGTCCTCTCCTGACAACGCTCTACTTCGCGCTCGGTTTCCCCAGATACCTTTGAAAATCACGGATCTCATCTGCCGACCATTCCTCTTTGACCCCTCCCCACTTGGTAACGCACCAGAGGATGCCTTGAGCATCAAGGCGATCGCGCAGTGGAAGGTCGCGCAACGCAGCTTCTTCGATGATGCGGTCGATGAAGGCGACCGCGTGTTGGTATATGACCAATTCATCGCCGTCTTGAGGTGGTCGTGGGAAGTCTGTCAGCTTGAAGCCGAGATGGAACGCCTGGCTCCGGTACATCGGGTTGTCGATGGACCGAGAGCCATCTGGAGATATGTCGCCAGGCTCAGTCTCATGCCTGGGCCGCTAACCCACTTTGTCGGGACGAATCGCAGGAATGTTCGGATGCGGGCTTCATCGCTCTGATTCCAGATCGCCTCAAGTGCCTCATGCGCACGGTCGGGCTCAGCTTCGCACCATTTGAGGAAATCGCTGTGCATGCGCCATGATGTAAGGATATTATCCTTCGCCGAAATCCCGCGACGGACTAACGGGAGCCAATTATCACTACCGTCCACCACCGCCTCGCGAGCGGGTTGAAGCGCAGCGATCGCTCGCAGTTTGAAGTCGCGCTCGTGTTCTTGAAAGAACTGTGAAGCGCGAAAACGCTTCCCCCAGTGAATGAACTGTGTCCAAGGGCCTTCGACTGGCTTGATGCGCGAGGTCGAAGTCTGATCTACTCGCCCTTGGACCACTTCTTTGACTAGATCGAGGTCCGACTCCGTCTCAACTCGAAAGCGAACGGAGCGCGGAGCATCCGCTGACCGCTGCACGGACGCTGGTTTGCTCAAATGGCGACGGAGCGCGTCTTCTTCCGCTCCTGATGCGCCTTCAAGCAGGAACATCGACGGTGGCTGCGTCGGATGATTGACTCTTGAAATCGCCGTGCTGCCGCGAATGACCAGGCGTTCGACAATTCCTGTCTGATGGCTGACGGTAGGCTGCTGAATCGCATTGATCCAGCGTTTAAAGGAATCTTCAAGAATCCATGCCGACACGGTGCCCCCTCATCGCGAACTCAGCCAGATGTGGCGCGCACATCGTACTGCGCAATTGCTGCGCCCACAAGTGCAAAAGAGCCCACGTGGCGAAGGCGAACGGCACGAGCGCGGGGCCAACGATGCGCACCGCGTTGGGATCGGTGAGGACGCACCAGTCAGGAACATGAGACGTTCGGCGCGGTAGATCGCGTCCACCGCGCCAAATCAGGATGCTAGCGTTCGATTGAGCGAGGCGAGCGGCTGCTGAAGACGGAGAGCAGTGTGTAGGCGCACGGCTTGTGACCGGAGCGACGGCGCTGGTCGGCGCGGGCGTCGGCGTAGCGCCAGATGGCGTCAACGTGATCGATCATGAGAACCTCCGTGTTCGACAGGAAACAGGTGACGGGTGATGGGTAGTGAACTTGCGCTCCAGATCGGGATGGTTGTGCGTTCAGATCGAGCAGCCATTCACCAACGCGGACGAGCGCGCGACCGGCGTGAGCGGACATCTGTGGCGCGTGCTGAGCCGCGTGGGCGTGTTGACGCCGAGCGGCGGCCATGCGCTCGTCGTGGGCAGAGATCGCCAATGAGATAGCGGCGGCGGGGTGAAGGATGAACATTCCGGCATCGTCCTTTCAGGCTGGGGGAGGGAGTGACTCTCGCTGATTGACGAATTGGATGTAACTCGCTATAGTAACGTTACTGGTTACAGAATACTCTGTAGAATGTAACCTGTCAAGGGATATTAGCAAGTTACCGAAAATCGAACCGCGTCTCATGAGGAGCACACGCATGCACGCAGATACACACGGCCCATCCGCAAAGGTGGTCGAGGGTGGCTTTGATCTTGACGCGGGGATGCTCTGCCTCGACTTCGCGAATACGCTCGATATGCGGTTCAACCCGCAGCCCAATGAAGGGTTGCCGAGCTACGCAGCGCTCATCGCGTTCGCGGCGCAGGCGGGAGCGATCGACCATGCCAATGTCAGCGTGCTTGCCCACGCTGCCATGCGGGATGAGCGTGGCGCGCACGACTCACATCAACGGGCAATCGAGCTGCGCGAGGTAATCTTTCGCATCTTCATGGCGATCGCGGACGACCGGACGCCGGACGATGCCGATCTCGCACAGCTCAACCGGGCGCTCGCCGACGCGCTACCGCACGGGGGTGTTGAGCACCGGATAGACGTGTTCGTGTGGGAGTGGGAATCGGCCACACACCTCGATCGTCCCCTCTGGCCAATCGTCAAATCAGCGGCTGATCTGTTGCTGGGTCAGGCCGGGGATCTGCGACGTGTGCGTGAATGTGCCGCACATGATTGTGGCTGGCTGTTTCTCGACACTTCCCGCAACCGTAGCCGCCGCTGGTGCTCGATGCAGTCCTGCGGTAATCGCGCAAAGGTGCAGGAGTTCCGGGAACGACGGCGCGGCGCGGGTGGGGAGGAAAGCGGAAAGGGGAAAAGGGAAAGCCAGTGAGGTTCCGGTCATGAACGACGCTACGTCCATCGATCCCCATGCGGTGCTCATCACGCTCGGCGTTTCTGGGGCGACCAGCGTGACGCCAGTGTCCGGCGGGCGCGATACTGCTCTCTGGCGCGTCGAGCATGAGGGTCGTTCCTACGCGCTTCGAGTCTTCCAGCCAGAGCAGCTGCGGATGAGCCAGCGCGAGGTACAGGCGATGCAGCTGGCTGCCGCGCATGGCATGCCAGTGCCGCGCGTCCGGATCAGCGGGGTGTGGAACGAACGTCCAGCCTTGCTGTTGTCGTGGTGTGCTGGGACGACCGTGCTGGAGGCGCTCCAGAGTCGCCCGCCGCAGGCGGAGCCACTTGGACAGGCGTGCGGCGGCATGCTGGCTAGCATCCATGCGCTCACCGTTCCTGACGAGGAGAGCGACCGCGCCTGGCTGGACTGGGGCGGGCTGAGTGACGAACCGCTGCGGCACCGGCTGGAGTCGATCGCGCGGCACGATCGGTTGCTGCACCTCGACTACCATCCGCTGAACATCATGATTGAGGATGACACGATCACCGGCGTGCTCGACTGGGCCAACGCCCACGCTGGCGACCCGCGCGCCGACCTGGCCCGCAGCCGGACGATCCTGCTCCTGGACGCCGTCGAGCACATGCCGGAGGCACGTCCGATCATCGAAGCGTTCGATCGTGGACTCGTCGCGGGCTACGAAGCGGTCGCTGGCCCGCAGCCGGACATGCCGCTGTTCTACGCCTGGGCGGGCCGCGTCATGCTCCACGACCTGCGCGAACGCCTGCACGAGATACCAGGGCAGATGGAGCGGATCGAGATGTGGGTGGAGCGGTGGTTATCGGGAACGGAAGAGTGACTGTCGCGGTACTATCCGGGAATGGCAGCATACAACTGGGGTACGGGGAGTGGTTCTCCATACTCAAGCGCCGTTGCGATGAGCAATCTCAGGACTTCTTCGCCGTTCCGCACGGCATCTTCATAGCTGGTTCCGTGGGTAACCGGCCCAAACACGCGACCTTCCCATTCCGGCAACGTCACCAGGAACGCGTCATCAGCGTCTGACCATTGGATTAACATGGTGTAGTGCGGTTGCGGGTTCATATTGGCGATGCCTCCTGGGACTGGCGCACGGCGTCAATCGCTTTACGAACTTCTTCCTCTTGGTATATCTTCGCATCCCCACCGTCGTTTCCGCTGATGGCCGCACTCACTCCCGACATCAGCGGATGCTTCCAGATGGTGTGGCTTCCCTGCGTTCTCACGAGAACGAATCCCTCGCGGCGGAGATCGCCTTTCAACTGTCCGATCTTGCGTGGCACGTATCTTCGATCCTGCATACTTCGAGCGCCTGGAGTTCGTTCGTCTGAAATTATGATACGCCAATCTCGCTGCAATCATGGGGTCGAACACAACAGTGAGACTGGCGCATATATCAGTACAACGGCTCCAACTGCGCGTTACTCGAACGTGATCTCCCAGCCGCCGACGGCCGTCACCTCGAACAGGAGCGCGTCGCGGGAGACGATGACACGGCTGTCTACAGGGTCGGTTTCGTTCACCAGGAGATTCGAGGAGTCGCCGTATGCCCAGACACCGAAGTAGCGACTCTCCGCGTTACCGACGATATGCGCCGTATCTGGATCGCCATCGAGGATGAAGACCTCATCGCCCGTGCCGTTGATGGCCCCTGGAGCGCTGACTCGTCGCTCGGATGAGATCGGGCGAATCTCGATATACCAGTCGTCGTCAGCTGTGACCTGGAGACGCGTCGTCATCTCGTCGTTACGTAGGTCCATCAGGACGATGCCCTCATATGGATCGGTCGTGTTCACCAGCAGATCGACCTGCTCGCCCGCGTCGTCGTAGCTCTCGATTCCGAAGTAGCCCGAAGCAGCATTACCACGCACGTAGACCAGGACCGCGTCACCTGGTCTCCTGGCTTCGCGATGTCGATCACGTTCGCGCCGCTGCCGGTATAGACCAGTGGGGCAGGCAGTGGCTCTGGCGTCGCGGTCGGGGGAAGCGGGGTCGGGGTATTGGTCGGCTGCGGCGTCGGGCTAGGCGCTGGGGTGTTGGTTGGTTCCGGCGTCCGCGTCGGTTCTGGCGTCGGCGTGGCCGGGACGGTCGCTGTCGCGGTTGGTTCGCTCGTCTCCGTTGGCTGCGGCGTGTTTTCCGCAGTCGGTTCCTCATCGTCAGTTTCCTCAGTGGCGTCTGGCGTGGTCGTCACAACCAACGCGCTGCTGGTATCGTCCGGCGTTGCGTCGCTTTCCGACTCGCTGCACGCGGCAGCGATCAGCAACAGCAGGCTCAGCAGTAGCGCAAGTGGGATTCGCATGGTTCGTCGGGACATGTCTCACGGTCCTCTCATCATCGGCCAACCGGCGTACACCGCCACGATAGGCCACGAGAGGGAAGACGTGACTTCCCGTCATATGAGGTTCGAAGTCGTAGGTTCGAGGTTCGAGGGATTGTCGCTCTGAATCGGTTGGTCGGGGGCGAGCACGGTCCGGCATGAAGCGCGGACCCTCCGATGAAGGGTTGAGTCGTGTCGAGATGATGGCGGTGCCAACAACCGCAACGCCATTTTGGTGCTGACTCAACCGAAACCCGACCGACCCGACGTAGGGTCCGCGCTTCATGCCGGACCGTGCCACAGACAGACCAATCCGATTCGGAACCAACCGTACCCCTCGAACCTGCGACCTGCGACCTGCGACCTCCCCACCACCGTCATTGTCGCGCTGCCTGGAATACGGGACAATCCGAGCGGACATGGCAGCGTCGTACGGTCGTTGCTGTACGCGCATATATATTGAAGAGTCTGCCAGCTGTGATGACGTTCGGGCACGAGGCAACGGGTACGAGGCAACAGGCAACAGGATTGAGGGAGATGCATGGCTCAGGCACGCGCGAGCAGCGCAGCGGATGACGGTATTACGAGTTTGAAAGCGAACGGGCAGGGGGTTGATGCTCGCGCACGAGTGCATGACATCAGCGAGTTTGCAGACCGCGCCCAGGTTGCTCCGGAACTGCTCGCGACGCTTGACGCCATCCAGCAGCGCATCCTGTGGCTCTCGACCAACATTATCCATCATGCCAACCACGTTCGTCCCAGCATCGATGGCATCAAGGTCGGCGGGCATCAGGCGTCGTCCGCCTCGGTCGTTTCGATCCTGACCGCGCTCTACTTCCATTCCCTCAAGCAGGGCGACCGCGTCTCGATCAAGCCGCACGCCTCGCCGGTCTTCCACTCGATCCAGTATCTGCTTGGCCAGCTCGACCCGAAATACCTGACGACGCTACGCGAGTTCGGCGGTTTGCAATCGTATCCCAGCCGCACGAAGGACCCGGACCCGGTCGATTTCTCGACTGGCTCGGTCGGACTGGGCGCGGTCGCGCCGCTGTTCGCCGCGCTGGCGCACCGCTACGCCGAGGGCCACTTCGGCGATGTCACCAGCAACCGCTTCATCGCGCTCATGGGCGATGCCGAACTCGACGAGGGTAACATCTGGGAGGCGTTGATCGAGGACGCACTGACGCATGTCGGCGGTGTGCTCTGGATCGTCGACCTCAACCGCCAGTCGCTCGACCGCGTCATCCCCGGCATCCGCGCCACCCGCATCAAGCAGATCTTCGCCGACTCCGGCTGGCAGGTGATCGAGACGAAGTACGGCGCACGCCTGCGCGATGTCTTCGCGAAGCCCGGCGGGGATGCGCTGCGCCAGGCGATCGACGACATGGCCAACGAGGAGTACCAGACCCTCATCCGACTCGACGGCGCGACTCTGCGTCCACGCCTGCTCGACCGAGACAACGTCAACAGCAAGGATCTGGAGCGTGCCATTAAGGACGTGCCAGACGACGAACTGCCCGGCCTGCTCGCCAATCTCGGTGGACACGACATGGGTGACCTGATCGCAGCCATCGAGGAGGGGTTGCGGCCATCGAATCGCCCGACCGTCCTGTTCGCTTACACGATCAAGGGCTGGGGGCTGCCGTTCGCCGGCGATGCCCTCAACCACTCGGCGCTGCTGAATCCGAACCAGATCGAGCCGCTGCGCGAGCAGCTCGGTGTCGCTGCTGGCGATGAATGGGCGCGTTTTTCCCCGGACTCGGATGAAGGCAAGCTCGCCGCCGCCTCGTTCGAGCGCATCTACGCGGGTGATGTGGTCCGCGAGCCAGCCGTGCGCGCCGAGCAGATTCCCCAGCACATGGGCCACTCGAACATCAAGCAGACGAGCACGCAGGAAGCGCTCGGACGGATGCTGACGCGCCTGGCGGACGTGCCGGAGGTCGGCAAGCGCATCGTCACTGCTGCGCCGGACGTGTCCGTCTCGACCAACCTCGGTGGCTGGATCAACAAGGCGGGGGTGTTCGCGGTCGAGGAGGCGCAGACCTTCAGCGACGGCGCGCCACGCCTGCTGCGCTGGGAGCCGAAGCCGACCGGACAGCATATCGAGCTGGGCATCTCCGAGATGAACCTGTTCATGTGGCTGGCCATGTTCGGCCTGTCGCACGAGCTTTCCGGTCAGCTGCTTTTCCCGATCGGCACTGTCTACGACCCGTTCGTCTGCCGCGGGCTGGACGCCTTCATCTATGGCGTCTACAGCCACAGCAAGTTCATCATCGCTGGCACGCCCTCGGGCATCTCGCTCTCTCCAGAGGGTGGCGCGCACCAATCGACGATCACGCCATCCATCGGCATCGAGCTGCCGCAGGTGATGTACTACGAGCCGACCTTCGCCCAGGAGCTGGAGTGGGTGCTGCTCGAAGGACTGCGGCAGTGCTGTGACCGCGAGCACGGCCTGTCCAGCTATCTGCGCCTCTCGACCAAGCCGATCGACCAGACCCTGTTCCAGCCCGCCTTCAACCGCATCGGTCAGGAGGAGCTGCGCGTGCAGGTGCTGCGCGGCGGCTACCGCATCATTGACGCTCGCGTCGATGCGCCGGAAACCGACCCGCGCGACACCGTCCAGATCGTCACCAGCGGCGTGACGGTTCCGGAAGCAATCGCGGCCGCCCGCCTGCTGCACGAGGACGGCGTGGCCGCCAACGTCATCGCGATGACCTCGCCGAAGACGCTCTTTGAGGAGTGGCAGCGCCGCCAGCGCCAGCAAATGGGCATCGCCAGCGGCGCGCCCCAGCCGATTCAACTTGACACGCTGCTGCCGGAATCCGAACGCTCCGCCCCGATCATCACGATTCATGACGGCGCGTCGCACGCGCTGGCCTGGCTGGGCAGCGTCTACGGCACGCCAACCGCGTCGCTCGGGGTCGACGACTTCGGCCAGTCCGGCTCGATCCCCGACCTCTACCGCCACCACGGCATCGACCCCGAACACATCGCCTCCGCCGCCTATGCCATGCTTGACCGCCGCGATGGCGTGAGCGGGTAGTTCACGAACAGGAATGTCCTAACGATGGTTGTCAGCGAGATCGAATTCCAGCTCGGCTCTGACAACGCGTCGTGGACATATGAGATGTGGGAGCGGTTGCCGAACGACGGCAACCGCTACGAAATCATCGACGGCGTACTGTACATGGCGACGGTGCCGGGTTTCTCACATGGGAAGGTCGTTGTGAATCTGCTCCGTGATATTGAGTTCCCGCTTGACAGGAGCGGTGTCGCGTTTGGGGTTATGGCACCAATTGGAGTCGTCATGCCAGGTTCTGACCCGGTTGTGCAGCCCGACTTCCTGCTCATCCGTTCCGAGCGGAGCAGCCTGATTGCGGACGACGGTCGCATTCGTGGTGTGCCGGACCTGATTGCCGAGGTGCTTTCAACAAGTCACGCCGACTACGATGTATTCACCAAGCGCGCCGCCTACGCTCGCGCTGGCGTCCCCGAATACTGGATTCTGCGTCCCGAAACCCGCGACGTGTTGGTCTACACCCAGCCCGACGCCACGCTCGCCGACTTCACCGACGTGCGCCGCTTCGACACCGACAGCGAGCTCGTCTCCGCGACGCTGCCGATTCGCGTCGCGGTCAGCGCACTATTCGAGGATGCGGAGTCTATTGCAGTAAAAGAGTAGCCACACGGCAGCAGCAGTGGATTGCAGTACCGCATATGGTACTATCCGGTGGCATATGATGACGCAGCGCGAGAAGTTGATCGAACGCATCCGAGCAAGACCACCTGAAGCGAAGGCCCGGGACGTTCAGGCATTGTTGGATGATTTCGGCTGGCGCCTTGATCGACAACATGGTAGTCATCTGGTGTTCTTCAAGCCAGGTGAAGGCTTTCTCAGTATCACGCTTGCAGGCGGTCGTACCGTCAAGCGCACCTATCTGGATATCATCTGCAAACGTCTTGGATTGGATGATTGATATGGTCACTACAATAGCAACCGACCGACGACCATCGCTCGAGGAGTACCTGAAATTCGAGTATCCATTCAACGTGATCGCCGATCCCGAAAGTGGGTACGTCATCGAATTCCCAGATTTGCTTGGCTGTCTCACCCAGATCGACTCATTGGATGAACTTCAGGAGATGGTCAATGAAGTACGTGAGCTATGGCTAGAGACTGCGTACGAGCACGGCCATGACATCCCGCTCCCGTCCTATCCTGAAGAGTTCAGCGGCAAATTCAACCTGCGTCTGCCGAAATCGCTGCATCGCCAACTCAGCGAGTCTGCCGAGCGCGATGGCGTCAGCTTGAATCAGTACGTCGTCATGCTGCTGGCACGTGGAGTCGAGCAGTCTCGTGCGGATCATCAGACGCAATCGGCCAGGCAACGTGAACGCGTTCCCGCAACGGTTTAACAGGAGCATCACAATTCATGCGAAACATGCCGCAAGTGTGACGTATACCACCATGTCGTGATAACATTCACAATCGTGTCGACCTCTGGGTCGGCGCGTTTTTGTGAGATAGCACGCAGTGAACCCAGGCGCCCGGACCGACAATGTGGCCGCGCCGGACGTGAGACGACAGAGAGGTCGACATCAGCATGAGTACCGCAGCAGTTCTCGTCGCCAGGATCCGCAATCGCGAGCGCGTCATGGCCAACATCCAGGGCCGCAACCCGGAGACCTATCGCGACAACGCGTTCTACACTTCGCTCCACACCGCTGTCGTCGCCTACCGCGACGCCCTGCACCACCTGGAGCGCGTCGGAGTCCGCGAGGAAGCGGCCGAGGTCGCATCCGTTAGCGCGTAAAATTCCAGCGGGCCGGAAAGTCCATCGCCTTCCGGCCCGTTTCTTTGTCCAATACACAATCGAAAACATAATTCCCAACCACTGCAAACTCCGATTCGGGAGGGGTGGAGAGGTACGAGACCCCGAGGGCCAATCCCTCGGGGTCTCGTCATGTCCGGGATCAGCGCGGTGGTATCGTTGAGTAGCGTAGAAGTGTGCGCTGCCCGGACCCCCGTAGGGTCGCCGCTTGCCGCGACCGGCTTGGCTGGTCGTGTGACCGAATTTGACGAAACCGTCGGAGGACGTTTCGGCTGCCCCATCAGTCGGACCGGCAGCGACGGCGTCTACTGCCATTGGTTCGCTCGTCCGAACGCACGGCTACCGACGCCGGTCGCGGCAAGCGGCGACCCTACGGGGGGTCCGGGCAGCGCACATGTTGACAGTCACCCGCACGTAGCACCATCTTGGAGAAACGTCTGATGTCCTCATCCCTGCCCCCGCTGCTACCGTTTCTGCGCCAGGCCGAAGTCTGCGAGCGTGATGGGTTCCCGCTCGTTGAGATCAACGGCGATGCCTTCTGCTCGGTGGAATACGTCGATGGACTGATCGGTGGGCAGAAGGTACTGGGAATCAGTGAGGCCGACGATGGCACGATCGAGCTGCTGTTCGCCAGCGGTCAGATTCTGCCGCTCACCTGCCCGTGTTGCGGCGGTCCGCTGCATCTGAAGCCGCGTACCTTGCCGGAAATGCGCGCCCTGCTCATCGGCCGCAATGTCGAGGGCTTCCGCCACGGCGAATGGGTCGGCAAGGGAAGTCCGCCCGTGCGTCACCCGGTCTTCGCAGTGCAGTTCTCCGGCACTGAGGAGCGCGCCGAACGGACCATCGAGGTCGCCCTCGCCTCGGTCCAGCGCATACGCCCGCGCGAGAGGTGACGGGGGATGCGCAGAATGGGGAACGGGGAATGGGTACAGTGCCTTGTCCCTACAACAGAATCCGTCATCTGTCACTATTTGAAGGGAATGTCATTTGAAGAAAGTCCTCGTTACCGGAGCGAACGGCGTCATCGGCTCGGCGGTGCGGGAGCATCTAGCGGATCGCTATGAGTTGTCTGCGCTGGATATCCTCCCTGGAGACTTCCCGACTCATGTGGCTGATATTGCCGACCTCGCCGCTATTCAGCCCGCATTCGAGGGCATGGACGCAGTTGTGCATCTGGCGGCGTCGATCTCGGTTGAGACACCCTGGCCGGACATTCTGAAGAACAACATCATCGGCACGTATAACGTCTACGAAGCCGCGAAGCAGGCGGGTGTCGCCGCCGTCGTCTTCGCCAGCAGCAACCACGCGGTCGGCATGTTCGAGGTCACGAACTCACCGGCCATCTATGCGACCGATCACCCGCTCGTCATCGACCAGCACGCCGACATCCGCCCGGACTCGTACTATGGCGTCTCAAAGGCGTACGGTGAGGCGATGGGCCGCTACTATGTCGAAAATCACGGACTGCGCGTCTGCTGCCTGCGGATCGGCAGCGTCCGTCCCGACGATGATCCCACATCGGAGGCGGCTGGAGCATCGTCCGGCTGGCTGCCGCTGACCCGCGAGCAGACGCTTGAGCGGTTACAGGCCACCTGGCTATCGCAGCGTGACTGCGCCCAGCTCATCTCACGTTGCCTGGATGCTGAGCACATTCCCTTCGGCATCTACTACGGCATCTCCGATAATCAGCGCCAGTTCTGGTCGCTCGCCAACGCCCGTGAAGAGCTTGGCTACGCGCCGGAGGACAGCGCGGCGCGCCGGTGACGGTTGGCGCGATTTTCGAAGTTCGCGATTCGAGGTCTGTGGAGAGGGATCTGCATCCCGCTAGCTGAAAGTCACGCCACATGAAACGAGTGCTCATTACGGGCAGCAATGGAACGATCGGAAGCCTGCTGCGCGCGCTGCTGGGTGACCGCTATGAGATCACCGGCATCACCCGTCGTCCTGCCGACCACCCGGCAACGATCGGTGACATCGCCGATCTGGACACTATCCTGCCCGCGTTCGAAGGCATCGACGCCGTCGTCCACATGGCCGGCGACCCATCGCCGAGCGCAAGCTGGGAAAGCGTCTATCGCAACAACATCCTCGGCACATACAACGTGCTCGAAGCCGCGCGGCGCGCCGGGGTCGATAGCGTCATCCACGCCAGTACCAACCACACCCAGGCGATGTGGGAAGTCGAGCAGGGTGCGGATGTGTATGCCCCAGACGACGGACGACTGCTGCGTCCCGACGACCCGTTCCGCCCCGACTCGTTCTACGGCTGGTCGAAAGCATCCGGCGAGACGCTCGGCCGCTATTACAGCGATGCCTTCGGACTACGTGTCTTCTGCCTGCGGATCGGCTGGGTCATGGGCGGTGACGATCCGGTAGCGATGGATATCACTGGCGAGCTCGTCCCGCCGCTTCCCGCCGAGGCGGTCATGGCGCGCGGACGAGCCATCTACCTCTCGCACCGCGACTGCGCCGAGCTCATCCGCTGCTGCCTCGACAACGACACTGTCCGCTACGGCGTCTACTACGGCATCTCCGATAATCCCCGCCAGTTCTACGACATCAGCAATGCGCGTGAGGAGCTGGGGTTCGAGCCACAGGATTCCGCGCCAGTGTAGACAGACCAATGGGATAGTCCGAGAAGGCGAGGTATCTCGATGTACTTCCAGCACTCAGGTGATATCTGGAGCGACTTTCCGGCACTTGTTCCCGGTGTGCTCTTCGCCAACGGAATCACCAACGATGTCCCGGTTGGGGAAAGGGTCGAGACGTTCAATGCCAGCGCGACCTCGCGGCTTGTCAACGCATCAGAGGGCGAGTTGCCGGAAATACAGGCGTGGCGGCGCACCTTCTCGAAGATGGGACTCAAGCCCACGCAATATCGCTGCGCCTCTGAGTCGCTGTTGCGGCGCTTCCGTAAGGAAGGGTCGCTCCCACAGATTCACCCGCTGATCGATCTCTGCAACGCCGTGTCACTGGCGTTTGCCATTCCAATAGCCGTCTTCGATGTATCGAATATCGAAGAATCCCTGCACGTCCGCTACGCGACCGGCGATGAAACGTATCTGGCATTCTCTGGTGAGGAAGAGCATCCTGACCCACGAGAGGTGATCTTTGCCGACAACGCGGGGCAAGCGCACGCCCGTCGCTGGACGAATCGGCAGAGCGCCGCATCAGCGATTCGGGACACGACGACAACAATCCTGATCGTCGCGGAGGCGCTGCATGAATCGGCATCCACCGATGTCCCAACGCTGTTAACCACGATCGCGGACGAGATCAGCGCCACCTGGTCCGTCACTCCTACAACCGCAATACTCACCCAGTCTTCTCCGCGCTTCGAGTTCTAACGCTCGCAGTCTTTGCGATACACGCTTGCGTCTCCTCAAACACCTTCGCTACACTGCCCCGGCAAGGTTGTCGCATTACCTGTCGCCCGTCACCCGTCACGAAAATGAGGTACATCGGTTGAAGATTTTCGATACTCACGTGCACTTTCCCTGGGGCGAGGACCTGGATGTCAACGAGGCGATTGAGGAGTTGGTGGAGCGCGCGCAGAACGCGGGCGTCGTCCATCTCTGCCTGCTCGGCTCGCGCTTCGGCGACTACAACGAGCGGGTCACGCGCGCGATCGAGAAGTACTCGGAGCTGTTCGTTGGACTGTACGGCATCGACCTTGATGAGGAGGGGCCGGAGCAGGTCCACGAGGCGGCGGCACGTGGTTTCCGTGGGCTGAAGGTGATCCTACCGCTCAAGCGCTACGACGATCCAAGCTACTTCCCGATCTACGAGGCTGCCGAGGAGCATGGCTTTGCGGCGTTGTTTCACACCGGCGTCGTCGGTGGCGGGGCGGATTACCGTACGCAGGATCCGTTTGACCCGGAGCTGATCGAGCGCGTCAAGCCGTGGGAGCAGCGTTCGCGCGGCAAGGGCGTTTCGTCCGCCCACATGGAGCCGATCTATCTCGACACGATCGCCTTCACGTTTCCGGAGCTGAAGATCATCGGCGCGCACCTCGGCATTGGATACTACGATGTCGCCGCGCACGTGGCTCGCTGGCGGCGCAACGTCTTCTTCGATCTCTCGGGTGGTGAGATGGTGCGGCGGCATATCCTGGAGCGCAAGCTCATCCCCAGCGAGATTTCGCACTTCAAGCTGCTCTACGGTTCGGACAACAACGACCGCTTCGAGGACGAGATCCGCGACTGGCAGACGATGTTCGACATGCTACGCCTGAGCGAGGAAGAACGTGAGCGCATCATGTACGGCAACGCCGCTCGTTTGTTCGGGATGATCCCGACGTCCGTCTTCCCAGCGCCAAGCGCCGAGCCGGTAGGCGTCGCGGACGACGACTGATCGCTAGCAGGCAACAGGCAACAGCAACAGGCACCAGCCAGAAGGAGTGCACCATTGTCGGACCCGACCCGTGTGCTGATCGAAACGGAACTGGGTGAGATCGAGCTGGAGATCGATGAGGAACGCGCGCCGGGAACGGCAAGTAGCTTTCTGCGCTACGTCGATGGCGGCTTTTACGATGGAGGGCTATGGCACCGAACAGTTCTGCCCGACAACCAACCAGACAACGACGTGCGCATCGAGGTCATCCAGGGCGGCATCAACCCGGACCGCGATGACGAGCGCTTCGGGCCAATACCGCTGGAGCGCACGACGGCCACCGGCCTCGCCCATCTGGATGGTACCGTCTCGATGGCGCGGTTCGAGCCGGATTCAGCAGTGTCCGACATCTTCATCTGCATCGGCGATCAGCCGACGCTCGACTTCGGCGGGCCGCGCAACCCCGACGGTCAGGGCTTCGCCGCCTTCGGGCAGGCAACGCGCGGCATGGACGTTGTGCGCGCGATTCAGCGTTCCGCGCATGAGGAGCAACATCTTACCCCGTCAATTGAGATCAACCGCGTTCGGCGTGTGGATTGAGTGGCATCTGATGCAACGTGATGTCGTATGGCGAGCCGAATCGGGCTCTGGATCAGAATACCTGCGCCTGCACACGCGGCGCGGTATTCAGGCGGCAAGCACTCTGACCGGGTCAAGCGATGGTCAGGCGTTCGAGGCGTCTTATGCGATCGGATGTGATGCGTTCTGGCGGACGCGCCGTGTGCGGGTGCATCTGACCAGCGCACAGCGGGCGGATATCATCCTGCGCTCGGACGGGAATGGACATTGGAAGGACGGTTGCAGAGAGCTGCTGCCGGCGCTGGATGGTTGTCGTGACGTAGATATCTCCGCGACTCCGTTCACGAACACGCTGCCGATCAAGCGGCTGGCGCTACGACCTGGCGAATCTGCCGACCTGGTCGTGGTCTTCGTTGACATACCGACCATGACCGTGCAGCCGGTTCGCCAGCGCTATACCTGCCTCGACCGCCACGCCAGCGGCGCGCTCTACCGCTTCGAGTCCATGCCGTACGACGCGCTCCCGGACGGCTTTATGGCAGATTTGCAAGTTGATGCTGATGGCCTTGTCCTCGACTATCCAGGGTCGTTTAACCGAATAGACCAGCCGGACAGTGCGATGATCATGAGTCAATCTCAGGAGCATGTGTAATCGGATAGACGTGGGAAACCGCGGGGAGATAGACGATGGCAAAAGTCAGCGAGCAATTGGCACCTGGAATCACGGGTCAAACCCAGTCAACTGGAGGGCGCGTCGAAGGGATCTTCACTACGACGGCGGCCAGCGAACCCATGCGGACGCACGAGCAGATTCGCGCGTTGGCCGGAGCGGGGCTGGAAGGCGACCGCTACGTCCTCAGCACTGGCTTTTACTCGGACGGCCAGGACGGACGGCAGCTCACCCTCATCGAGGCCGAAGACCTGGAGCAACTGGAGCAGGTCTACGGCGTCCTGCTAACTCAGCTCGAATGTCGCCGCAACCTCGTGACTCGCGGCATCGCACTGGCGGACCTGATCGGCCAGCGCTTTCGGGTGGGTGATGTTGTCTGCGAGGGCATCCGCGCCTGTCCGCCCTGCAATCACCTCGAAGAGCTCACCCGTCCCGGCCCCCTGCGGGGTCTGGCCCGCAGCGGCGGCATCCGCGCCCATGTGCTGACCGACGGCGTCATCCGGGTCGGGGATACGGTAGAAGTGATGCGTGATGCGTGACAGGTGGCCGGTTGGACAGTTGATACGCTGACCGATTGCTCGATGCGCGAAAATGGTCCGCCTCGCAGAATATCCACAGCGAATACTACTGATCGCTGACAGCTAACAGCTAACAGCCAACGCACTGAAAGCTGAGGACAACGTGGGTATTCTCGATAAACTGCGTGGAGTGAAGCGTCCCGACGATAGCGTCAGCGCTGTCTCGCGCGCGGAACTGGAACAGCGTCTGTTCGCGCTGAATCACGAGCAGATTCCCTTCACCGTTACCACGAGTGACCTGAACGCGCCGAGCGACTTCCAGACGGAGTGGCGTATCGTCGACGCGAACTGGTACGAGATCTTCGCCAAAGCCGGTCTGGTAAAGACCCACAAAATCTACCTCGGCATCGACGAGGAGGAGCGCGAGGTGGGTGCCCTCGAAGAGGCGTGGGAGATCGAGTGGCAGGTGGGTGTGCCGAACATGCGGCTCTCGATGGAGAAGCAGCACGGTCGCACCTTCGGCAGCGCCTCGTTCGGACGCGGCTACGCCTTCAAGGGCGTCAACCCACTCTCATTCGGTGAATTCTACGACTACCGCTTCAACGTCTCCGAAATGAAAGACCCTATCGTCGTGACGATTACCGCTGCTGGCTGGACCTACGTGCCGGTGATGACGAAAGGCAAGCTGCGGCGTGGGTAACACGGTCGTAGGCGCGAGGTTCGAGGGGAAGGGACGCGGAACTCGTCATCCCTGCCCGTGAGTGACGCTAGTGGCCGGAGAACGCCGGGACGTTCGAATCGACGTGCTGCTCGGCCTTGTCTGTCGTGGCTGGAGCCGCGGTCAATTGGCCGGAGCGGAGCGGGATCTCCTTCAGGAAGAAGACGACGATCAAGGCGACAATGATGATTGGGATGGCCAGCAGGAAGACATCGGTGATCGCGTGAGTGTATGCGGTCAGCACTTCGGTCTTCAGGGGCTGTGGTAATGCCTGGATCGCCTGGATGTTGTTCGTGCTGATCTCGCCGCCGGTTGTCGCCGCGCCTGTTCCTCCATTGAGTTCCTGGGCGAGATAGACGGACAGGCGAGACGTCAGAATGGCTCCGAACATCGCCGCGCCGATGGCTCCACCAAGCGAGCGCCCAAAGGTCGTTGAACTGGTCGCGGCACCCATGTCGCGCATTTCGACGGCGTTCTGAATCGGTGTCACGATCGTCATCATCGCCAAGCCGAGGCCGGTGCCGAACAGGTAGGCGTAGATCGCGACGAGCCAGTACGGTGAATCAACCTCAATCGTACTGAGCAGAAAGAGTGCACCAGCCAGGATGGCGGCACCAAGGATTGGGAATATGTTGTAGCGGCCCGTCTTTGTGATGAGCAGACCGGAGCCGATCGACATGCTGAACACGCCCAGCACCATTGGCAGCAGACCCAGCCCGGAGCGGGTTGGCGACATCCCCTGTACGGTATGGAGGTAGAGCGGCAGGTAGATCGCGCCCCCGAACATCGCGAACCCGATCAGAAAGCCGAAGATGTTCCCCACGGTAAAGATCGGGTTGCGGAACAGCCGCATCGGGATGATCGGTTCCTCGGCGCGGAGTTCGACGAACACGAACGCGACGGTAAATGCGATCGCTGCGGCCAACAGCGCAATCGCGTTCGCGCTCATCTAGCCGTAGTGTTCGCCGCCCCAGTTGAGGTACAGCAGCAGCGACGACACCGCAGCCACGATCATCGCGGCACCGAGATAGTCGATCTTATGCTCGCGCTTGACCACCGGCATTTGCAAGGCGATCGACGTCACAATCAGCGCCACGATTCCGATCGGCAGGTTGATGTAGAAGATCCAGCGCCAGGAGATGGCATCGGTGAGCCAGCCGCCGAGCAGCGGTCCCGCGACACTCGATACGCCAAATACCGCGCCGAAATAGCCCTGATAGCGTCCGCGTTCGCGCGGGGGAATCACGTCGCCGATCACCGTGAAGGCGATCGCCATCAGCCCGCCGCCGCCGATGCCCTGGATGGCGCGGAACGCGATCAACTGCGGCATGTTCTGAGCCAGTCCGCATAGAACTGAGCCGATCAGGAAGACGACGATCGTCGCCTGGAAGATGACGCGGCGACCGTACAGGTCCGAGATCTTGCCCCACAGCGGAGCCGTCGCGGTCGAGGTCAAGAGATAGGCGGTCACGACCCATGAGAGGTGATTCAGCCCTCCGAGGTCGCTGACAATGCGTGGCAACGCCGTGCCAACGATACTCTGGTCGAGCGCCGCGAGCAGCATGCCCGCCATGAGTCCACCGATGACGACCATGATCTGGCGGTGCGTCAGCGGTGCCGGCTGGCCGAGCAACGTGGGTTCGGGTGTGGGGGCAGGTGCTGCGTTCTGGGTCAACGTTCGATCCATTCTGTGATTCGCGGTACACGGCGTGACATAATGCGCCCGATGTTCGGGTTTCGACGTGCGATTGCTGCTTGCTGCTTGCCGATCTTAGCCAGTGTCCATGCTTGCGTGTCCTGGATCCGCCTGCTGCAGCCGCAGGGCTGCTTCAGCGAGGACGGAGAAGGACTCGACGACTAAAGCCAGTTCGTCATCAGTGAGCACATCGCCGAGCAGTTCCATCCGTGCCTGGCCGATGCGGTAGAAGCGTTCCACCTCAGTCCGGCCAACCGGCGTCAGGCGACAGATCACGACGCGTCGATCGACGGTGTCGTGTTCTCTGACCACCAGCCCCTTGTCAACCAGCCGGTCGATCAGGCTGGTCGCGGCCTGGACGCTGCTCCCAACCGACGCCGCAATCTCGCTCATGCGATGCGGTGTGGTGAACAGCAGCCCAAGCACACGAACCTGCGGCATGGTCAACTCCAGTTCAGACCACGCACCGGGATTCGGCAGCATCCGCATGCGAGCGGATAGCAGGTCTAGCGCAGCGATGAACTGCTGTTGCAGCTCATCGCGATCATGCGACTGCGTGAGCGAGTGGGCCTGTTCTTTCGTGCCTGTCAGCATCGGCGGTCGGCTCCTGTACACATATCGGATTGAAAACAATACCGGAGGTATAGTTCCATACAATAGAACTATATCATGGTTCAGGAGTATTCCATCGCTTCTGAGTTCACGATTCGTTCCAGTGAATGCACCCCCACTTTCAGCGAAAGCGTGTACTGTATGCCGGCGTAGCAGCCATACTCAAAGGAGAGCATCCCGATGAAGATCCTGTTCGTGGCCGGATTCGGCCCGATCGTTCACGACCAGACCGCGAGTTCAGCCTTCTACCTGGACGCACTCGGCATCGCGATGGAGAGCGACGACGACGCGTACTTTCATACCGGAGAACTGACAGGTGTTAAGCACTTCGCGCTCTGGCCACTGGCGCACGCGGCTCAGTGGTGCTTCGGTTCGGACACCTGGCCGGAAGGTCTGCCCGTGCCGCAGGCGTGGGTCGAGTTCGATGTTGACGATGTTGCAGCGGCGTCGGCAGAGCTGACGGCACGTGGCTACACGCTGCTCGTGACGGCGAAGACCGAACCGTGGGAGCAGGTCGTGACGCGCTTGCTCGGTCCGGAAGGGATGCTGGTCGGCCTCACCTTCACGCCTTGGATGCGCGATGATACGACGAGCTAACGAAGAGTCGACGCACTTCAGTTCATTGTTGAATTGAATTGAATGGAGTACCCAGTATGGCGACAGGCGATACGCTCTACACGAACGCGACAATTCGGACGCTCGACCCCGCCAACCCACTGGCCGAGGCGGTACTGGTGCGCGGCGGACGCGTGCTGACGGTGGGCGCACTGGACGATCTGCGCGGGCAATCTGGTGGGACGGCGCGCGAGGTCGACCTGGCCGGGGCGACAATGCTGCCCGGCTTCATCGAGAGCCACAACCACTTCATGATGTCCGGGCGAGCGTTCGCCCAGGTAGACGTGCGCGGACACGTCTGCGGGTCGATTGGCGAGCTCCAACGGCTGCTTGATGAGCGGGCAGGTGAGACCAGCGCTGGCGAATGGGTGATTGGGCGCGGTTACGACCAGACGCTGCTGACCGAGGACCGTCACCCGACGCGCTACGATCTCGACCAGGCTGTGCCGGAGCATCCAGCCGTCATCTTCCATATCTCGTATCACGCCCTCGTCGCTAACTCGGCGGCGCTACGTCTTGCAGGTCTGGACCGCAACACGGCCGATATTCTCGGCGGCGAGATCCTGCGTGACGAGCACGGTGAACCGACCGGCGTGTTGACCGAGGACGCCATGGGTCTCGTATCAGGGTTGATCCCGCGCGCGTCGATGGACGATCTGCGCGACGGAGTGCGGCTGGCCCGCGACGAGTTCCTGCCAACCGGTGTCGCCGCCGTCCACGACGCGCTGGTCACGACGCGCCAGGAGATCGACGCCTACGCTGCTGCCATCGCCGCCGGGGAACTGCCGATTCGCGTCAACCTGATGATCGCGCCAGAACTCTACGACGGCGAACTGGAGGGGCAGGCGGGCGACCTCGGCCCGTCCTATGGCCTGCCGCCAAACCGGCTCGTGGCCGGGCCGGTCAAGCTGCTGCATGATGGCGCGATCCAGGCGTACACCGCCGCGCTGACCGAGCCGTACTTCGACGCGCCCGACCGCTACGGCGTGAAGATCTACGAGCCGGAAGAACTGTCACGAATCGTCGCTCAGCATCACAGCATGGGACGACAGATCGCCATCCACGGCAACGGCGACGCGGCCATCGATGACATCCTGGATGCCTACGAGGTAGCATTGGCGACACACCCACGCGCGAACCACCGCCACCGCATCGAACACTGCCAGACGGCCCGGCCCGATCAGCTCGAACGCATGGCCCACCTGGGTGTCGTCGCCAGCGTCTTCATCAACCACCTCTGGTACTTCGGCGACCGGCACCTGAGTCGCTTCCTCGGCCCCGAGCGCGCCTCGCGCATGGAGCCGCTGGCCTCGATGACTCGGCTCGGCATCACCTGGGGGCTGCATTGCGACAGCCCGGTGACGGAGGTGAATCCGCTGCTCGGCCTCTGGCTGGCGGTTAACCGGCGCACCTCCGGAGGGCAGGAGATCGGCCTCGACGAGCGCGTACCCGTCGAGCGGGCGCTCCGCGGCTTCGGCCCGGACGCTGCCTACCTCGGCTTCCAGGAACGTCAGCAGGGCACCATCGCCCCCGGCTACCTGGCCGACTTCACCATTCTCGACGGCGATCCGGTCGCCGTTCCCGAAGGAATCAAAGACCTTCGAGTGGTCGGGACGGTGATTGACGGGGAGATGGCGTGGGATGGGTCGTGACGGGATGAGTCCGAGCCGGAATGGCGACTGGTTGCGCGGCCCTCACCCCCCGGCCCCCTCTCCCAATTCTGAGAGAGGGGGTGTCTGTAACGACGATGGTTAGCTCCGACAGCACGAACCTCGTATACAAGACACCCCCTCTCCCAGAATTGGGAGAGGGGGCCGGGGGGTGAGGGCCGCGCAACCAGTCACCATTCCGGCTCGGACTCATCCCGTCACGACCATACGTACGGAACCAGTCAATGGAGACAGCAGGGAGACACAGCCAATGGAGACGTTCGACGCAATTCAGGTGGTCAACGAAGACGGGCGGACCTTCGGGCGAGTGGCGCAGCTGACACTGGACGACCTCAACGCCGGGGATGTCGTCGTGCGCGTGCACTACTCCGACGTGAACTTCAAAGACGCGCTGGCCGTGACCGGCAAGGGCAAGATCATGCGGCGCTTTCCGCTCGTGGCCGGGATCGACCTGGCGGGCGAGGTCGTCTCCTCGGACGACGCGCGTTTCACGTCAGGCGATCAGGTGCTCATCACCGGCTACGGAATCGGCGAGGAGCACGACGGAGGCTATGCGCGCTACGCTCGTGTCTGCTGCGACTGGCTCGTGCCGCTGCCGAACGGCCTCTCGCTGCACGACGCGATGGCGATTGGGACAGCGGGATTCACTGCGGCCATGGCGGTCCAGCGCCTGGAAGACAACGGCCTGCTCCCCGGCGA
>Ga0136611_10000319_pt1 | contig 30701 bp, 27 predicted proteins | sample AntDrymUQ2232306_2_FD_106645 | JGI IMG/M metagenome (GOLD analysis project Ga0136611, IMG submission 106645) | Polar desert sand microbial communities from Dry Valleys, Antarctica - metaG UQ223 (23.06) | ecosystem: Environmental > Terrestrial > Soil > Desert | place: Antarctica: Dry Valley...
AGGTCTACAAGGATCTGGAGGAGGGGAAGACCGAGACCCGCGGGTTCGGCAACCGCGCCGAGGCCGAGCGCGTGATCGACGAGGCGCTGCAGCGGGCACAGCCACCGGCGTGATCGCGTGGGGAGGGATCGCGCCGCACGGCGGCGTCTCGCTGGACGGGAGCGAACTCTTGCGGGAGGCGATGCGCGAGCTCGCTCGGCGCTGCGAAGCGGCAGAGCTGGAGGCGCTCGTCCTCTTGACACCGCACGGGGTTCACGTCGAAGCGCACTTCGCCGTCGTCGTCGCCGGGACGCTCGTCGGCGAGGTCGAGGGCGAGTCGCTCACGGTCGCGACCGACCGCCCGCTCGCGGACGCGATCCTCCGCGAGCTCCGAGCCGACGGGATCCCCGCGCTCGCGATCTCGTCCGGCAGCAACGCGCCCGAGCTCGCCGAGCACCTGCTCGACTGGGGCGCGCACGTCCCTCTCTGGTACCTGCCCCGGCTCCCGGCCGTGGTCGTTTCGCCGGCGCGGGAGCTCTCGCTCGCCGAGCACGTCCGCGCAGGCGCCGCAATCGCACGTGCTCCGGGCCGGCTCGGGCTCGTCGCGAGCGCAGACCACGCCCACACCCACTCAGCAGGCGGCCCGTACCACGTCGACCCGGAGGCGGCTCGCGCCTACGACGAAGCGATCGTCGAGCTCGTGCGCGAGAACCGGCTCGAGCGCCTGCTCGACCTCGGCCCGCCCGCAGAGCGCGGGCTCGCGGACAGCCTCTGGCAGCTGCTCGTCCTCCACGGAGCGCTCGCTGGTGACTTCGGTGCCGCTCTCCTCGCCTACGAGGCTCCGAGCTACTTCGGGATGCTCGTCGCCTCGTTCGAGCCGACGGCGCCCGCGAGCACCACGATCGCGGCGCAGAGGACGACGAGCAGCGAGAGCGCGAACGGGAGCGAGGTCGCGTCAGCGAGGAAGCCGATCGCCGGGGGCCCGACGAGGAACGCGGAGTAGCCGACGGTCGAGACCGCGGCGATCCCGGCTCCCGGGGACGAGCCTCTCGCACCGGCAGCGCGAAAGACCGTGGGGATCACCGTCGAGAGCCCGGCGCCGAGACAGGCGAATCCCAGGACGGCGACGACGGGCTCGCCGCTCACGAGCGCCGCCGAGATTCCCGCGCCGCCGAGGAGCCCCGCCCCGCGGGTGAGCCGATCCGCGCCCCAGCGCGCGGTCAGCTGGTCGCCCACGAGCCGGCCCAGGGTCATCGTGACCGAGAAGCCGATGAACGCCACGGTCGCGGCGCCTTCGCCGGTGCCGAGGGTCTCGTTCAGATAGACGCCGCTCCAGTCGCCCGCGGCACCCTCGGCGAGCAGGCCCGCGAACGCGATCGCAGCCAGGGCGACGAGCCCCGCGGACGGCTTCCCGTAGACGGGGCCGGGAGCGACGTCGGCGTGCCCCGGAAGAAGATGGGATCGCGACCACGCCCCGATCCCGAGGATCACGAGTGAGGCGCCGCAGAACTGGGCGAGCGGCGAGATCCCGAGCGCGGCCGCGACCCCGCCGGCACCCGCTCCCGTCAACGCGCCCAGGCTGAAGGCTGCGTGGAAGGAGGAGAGAATCGGCCTGGCGTAGCGCTTCTCGACCGCGACGCCGTGTGCGTTCATCGCGAGGTCGAGCATCGCTCCCGTCGCCCCGAAGGCCGCGAACGCGAGCGCGAGGGTGAGCAGGGAGGGGGCGAGGCCGAGGAGCGGGAGCGAGAGCGCGACGCCCAGGAGGCCCACCTGGGTGACGCGGCGGCTCCCGAGCCGCGCCGAGAGCCAACCTGCGACCGGGAGCGCCACCACCGCGCCGGCCGCTACCCCGAAGAGCGCCAGCCCCAGCTCGGACTTGGTCGCCTCGAGCCCGTCCTGGAGCGCCGGGATCCTCGCCACCCAACTCCCGTACGCGGCGCCGCTTGCGAAGAAGACGACGGTCACGGCGATCCGGACTGGGCGCAGCACGGGCCAACTCTCGCCGAAAGGGCCAACTCTCGCCCGAAGGGCTTCCCCGAGCCACGTCGAACCGCCTTCTCATGGCTGCAACCAAGAAGAAGCGGCCCCTGCGGCCGCGCACGCCGTCACGGGTCAAGAAACGGACGACGAAGCGGAAGAAGGCTGCGCGCGGGCATCAGCACCCCGAGCTCGTGGGGCTCGGCCTGACCGCGCTCGGCCTCTTCCTCGCGTCGCTTCTCTATCTGGGCTGGGAAGGCGGGATCGTCGGCGAGAAGGTCGAGGGGGGTCTCCGCGACCTGCTCGGGAGCGCGGCTTACGCCGCTCCGGTCGCCCTCGCCGTCGTCGGCGGCCTGATGCTCTTCCGTAGCGCCCTCGTCGATGTCAGGCCCTTTCGAGTCGGGCTCGCGGTGGGCTTTGTCGGGCTGATGACGACGCTAGGAGGGCGGAACGGGGGCTACGTCGGCGACGCTTTCGGAGGTTCCCTCGCCGCGCTCCTCGGAGGCACCGGTTCGTTCCTGATCGGCCTGACCGCTCTGCTCGCGGGCGCCCTCCTGCTCACGGGCGCTTCCGCCGGCGCGCTGCTGCGCGGCTCGGCGGAGCGGGGCGGACATCACCTTCGTCGTGCCGGGACCGCCGCTCGTGGCCGGCTCGAACGTCCGGAACGGCCCGCGCTCGAGACTCACGCCGCTCTCGCGCCGTCGGCCGCGCTCGTCCACGAGCCGCCCGTGGACGTCGAGCACGACTATCCCGACGTGATCTCGGAGGGCTTCCTTCCGGAGGGGAAGGAGGCGCCGCAGCTGGTCGTCGACGACGAGCCGACGGGGGAGTGGCAGGAGCCGCTCTTCGACTCCGATCGCCCCACGGTCGCCTATGTCCTCCCGGACCGGAAGGTGCTCAAGATCTCACCGCCTCAGACCGGGAACACGACCCAGGCGAACGCGCGCACGGCAGAGGTGCTCGTGAACGCGCTCGCGAACTTCGGCGTCGACGCGACGATCGTGGGCCAGATCGCCGGGCCGCGCGTGACTCGCTACGAGCTCCAGCTCGCGCCTGGAACGAAGGTCTCGAAGGTCGCCGCCCTCAAGGACGATCTCTCCTACGCGCTCGCCACGACCGAGATCCGGATCCTCGCCCCGATTCCGGGCAAGCAGGCCGTCGGCGTCGAGGTCCCCAATCTTTCGCCGAAGATCGTCACCCTCGGCGACGTCTACGACGACCTGCCCACGAGCGCGAGCCCGCTCGCGGTCTGGCTCGGCAAGGACATCTCCGGGAACGCCGTCTGGGCCGACCTCGCCCGGATGCCGCACATCCTGATCGCGGGCACGACCGGCTCGGGTAAGTCCGGCTGCATCAACACGATCCTGACCTCGATCCTGCTCCGCTCGACCCCGGACGAGGTCCGGATGATCCTGATCGACCCGAAGCGGATCGAGCTCAACTACTACGAGTCGATCCCGCACCTTCTGACCCCCGTCGTCTCCAGCCCGAAGGAGGCCTCGGCGGTCCTCACGAACGTCGTCGCCGAGATGGAGCGCCGCTACGAGCGCCTCTCGATCGTGCGCGCTCGCAACCTGCCCGAGGCAAACCGCGCCTTCAGGGCTCGCGGAGAGGATCCGCTCCCGTATCTCCTCGTCGTGATCGACGAGCTCGCCGACCTGATGATGATCGCCCCCCAGGCGGTCGAGGACTCGATCATCCGGCTCGCGCAGAAGTCCCGCGCCGTCGGGATTCACCTCGTTCTCGCGACCCAGCGGCCGTCAGTGGACGTGATCACCGGGATGATCAAGGCGAACGTGCCCAGCCGGATCGCGTTCGCGGTCTCGAGCATGACCGACTCCCGCGTGATCCTCGACGGCTCGGGCGCCGAGAGTCTCCTCGGCCAGGGCGACATGCTCTTCAAGCCGCTCGGGACGAGCCGGCTCCAGCGGGTGCAGGGCGCCTACGTCAGCGAGGACGAGGTCGCGCTCGTCGTCGAGCAGTGCCGCCACCAGAGGGAGCAGGAGCTCGACGAGAGCCTGCTCGAGGCGCCCGAGGCCCTCGAGGATCACGACCTCGACGCGCATGACGGGGAGTTCGACCCGGACGAGGATCCGCTGCTCGAGAAGGCGATCGAGATCGTCGTCCAGACGCAAACCGCCTCGGTCAGCCTGATTCAGCGCCGCCTTCGGGTGGGCTATACGCGGGCCGGCCGGCTCGTGGACATGCTCGAGCGGCGGGGGATCATCTCCGGCTACGAGGGCTCGAAGCCCCGGCGCGTGCTCGTCGACGAGGCCGAGCTCGAGCGTTTCGTCGCGGCGCCGTAGTCGCCTCGGCTTAACAAGTCCGCGGTACGCTCTATCAATTGCCGCCAACTTGCGTTTGAATCAAGCGTCCAAGTCTCGCGGTGGTTGTGATCTCTAAGGAGGGTATGTGAAGGCACGCAAATTCATGCTGCTCGTCGCAGCTTCGCTGATCGCTGTCGTGACGCTCGTCGTCACCGGCACCAGCTCCGCTCGTCCCGCGGCCACGTCGACAGCGGCGGCGACGCCGACGGCGACCACGCAGGCAGCGTTCAAGGTCGCGCTCGTGACCGACATCGGTGGTCTCGACGACCGCAGCTTCAACTTCCTCGCGAACCAGGGCCTCAAGCGGGCTCAGACGAACCTGAAGGTCCAGGGTCGCGTGTTCATCTCGAAGTCGAACGCCGACTATGTCCCGAACCTCTCGACGGCCGCGCGCCAGGGCTACGGTCTCGTCATCGCGGTCGGCTTCCTCATGGCCGACTCGATCGCCACCGTCGCGAAGGCGTTCCCGCGGACGAAGTTCGCGATCATCGACAACACCGGCGTCAAGCTCAAGGGTGGCGCCACGAACGTTCGCGGCCTGCTCTTCAAGGAGCAGGAGGCCGGCTACCTCGCGGGCTTCCTCGCCGCGAAGCAGATCACGGCGAAGCCGTTCGGCGGCAACATCATGCTCGGCGCCGTCGGTGGGCTCAAGATCCCGCCGGTCGACCGCTATCTCGGCGGCTACTACGAGGGTGCGGCGAAGGCCAACCCGAAGGTGAAGGTCGTTCACTCCTACTCGCAGGACTTCGTCGACCAGGCGAAGTGCAAGGAGCAGGCGCTGAACCAGATCGCCAACGGTGCGGGCGTCGTCTTCCAGGTCGCTGGTCAGTGCGGCCTCGGTGTGCTCTCCGCTGCGAAGGAGAAGGGTGTGTTCGGGATCGGTGTCGACGCCGACCAGGGCTACCTCGGTGCGCACGTGCTCACGAGCGCGACGAAGAAGGTCGACGTCGCGGTCTACACCACGATCGCGGCCGCCAAGGCCAACGGTGCGAAATTCCGCACCGGCTACGACGCCATCTTCTCCGTCAAGAACGGTGGGGTCGGCTACGGCAAGATCTCGACCCGGGTCTCCACGGCGCTGAAGACTCAGATCGCCGGGATCCAGAAGCAGATCGTCTCGGGCAAGATCGTCGTCCGCAGGCAGTCGCCGCCCGCCACCACGGGCTAGCGCTTCACGAGCCACGGGAGGGGCGGGCGCTGCCCGCTCCTCCCGCTAGGCTTTTCCCGTGCACCGGCTCTGGCTCACGCTCCTCGTGCTCGCCCTGGCCGGCTGCGGCGGTGGCTCCGAGGAGACGAGCACGACCTCGGCGCCCGTGACGACCGCGCCAGAGACCCAGACGGCGCCCTGGGGCCCGGCGATTCGCGTCGGACTCGTCACGGACATCGGCGGGCTCGACGACCGCTCGTTCAACTTTCTCGCGAACATGGGCCTCGAGCGCGCGAAGGAGCAGCTCGGCGTCGAGGGCCGTGTCGTCACCTCGCGCGCGAACGCCGATTACGTCCCGAACCTCTCCTCGCTCGCGCAGCAGGGCTACGACCTCGTGGTCGGGGTCGGCTTCCTGATGGCCGAGTCCGTCGAGACCGTCGCCGGGCGGTTCCCGGACACGAGCTTCGCGATCATCGACTTCTCCCAGGCCGCGATGCCGTCGAGCCCGGCCAACGTCCGGGGGTTGCTCTTCAAGGAGCAGGAGGCGGGATACCTCGTCGGCTATCTCGCGGGGCTGGTCGTCGCGGAGACGGCCGGGTCGAACCAGACCGTCAGCGCCGTCGGCGGGCAGAAGATCCCGCCGGTCGACCGCTACATCGCCGGCTTCGAGGCGGGCGCGAAGGCGGCGAACCCCCGCGTGACGAGGCTGCACGGCTATTCGCAGGATTTCGTCGACCAGGCGCGCTGCAAGGAGATCGCCCTGAACCAGATCGCGCGCGGCTCCTCGATCGTCTTCCAGGTGGCCGGCCAGTGCGGGCTCGGGGCCCTCAACGCGGCGAAGGAGCAGAACGTGCTTGGGATCGGCGTCGATGCCGACCAGGGCTTCCTGGGCGAGCACGTGATCACGAGCGCGCTGAAGAAGGTCGACGTGGCAGTCTTCCAGACGATCCAGGCCGCCCAGGACGGGACGCTGACCGGTGGCGAGGACACCGTCTTCGACGTCGCCTCCGGCGGCGTGGGGCTCGGGGAGATCGCGGCCAGCGTCCCGGCCACCGTGGTCGCGGACGTCAAGCAGGTGCAGGAACGGATAGCCGCCGGGCGCGGTCCGGAGATTCCCGAGACCGTCGGCTGACGGTCGGTTGGAGCCCGTCCGCGCCAGCACCATAGAATCGCGGCGAATGGACGAGCGGCCAGTCCTCGAGCTCCGCGGGATCACCAAGCGCTTCCCGGGCATCGTCGCCAACGACGACGTCAGCCTCGACCTGCGTCGGGGTGAGGTGCATGCGCTCCTCGGCGAGAACGGCGCCGGCAAGTCGACCCTGATGAACGTGCTCTACGGCCTCTACCGGCCCGATGAGGGCGAGATCCGGATCGGCGGCAAGCCGGTCGAGATCGGCTCCACGAAGGCGGCGATCGAGAACGGCGTCGGGATGGTGCACCAGCACTTCATGTTGATCCCGGTGATGACGGTCGCCGAGAACATCGTTCTCGCCACGGAGCCCGTCAAGGATGGCGTTCTCCTCGATTACGCCGTGGCCGAGAGCAGGGTCAAGGAGCTCTCGACGCGGTTCGGTCTCGCAGTCGATCCGCGCGCGCTCGTCGAGGACATCACGGTCGGCCAGCAGCAGCGCGTCGAGATCCTGAAGGCCCTCTACCGGGGCGCGGACATCCTCGTCCTCGACGAGCCGACCGCCGTGCTGACTCCGCAGGAGGCGCACGAGCTCTTCGGGATCATTCGCAGCCTCACCGAGCAAGGCAAGTCGATCATCTTCATCAGCCACAAGCTGAACGAGGTGACGGAGATCGCCGACCGGATCACCGTTCTCCGGCGCGGGAAGAAGGTCGAGACGCTGAGCGCCGAGGGCGCGACCGAGCAGGGGCTCGCGCGGCTGATGGTCGGCCGGGACGTGCTCCTCCGCGTCGACAAGCACGCGACCGACGTGGGGGAGCCGCTGCTCCGGGTGGAAGACCTCCACGTGGACGACGATCGCGGGATCGCGAAGGTGCGCGGGATCAGCTTCGAAGTCCGCGGCGGCGAGATCGTCGGAGTCGCCGGCGTGGACGGAAACGGTCAGACCGAGCTGATCGACGCGATCGCGGGCCTGCACAAGGCCAAGGCGGGCCGGATCACGATCGGCGACGACGACGTGACCGGGGACAACGCGAAGCACGTTCTCGACGCGGGGCTCGGGCACATCCCGGAGGATCGCCAGCGGCGCGGGCTCGTCCTCGACTTCTCGCTCGCCGAGAACCTGGCGCTGCACGAGTTCGACGCGCCCCCCGCCTCACGCTTCGGCTTCCTCTTTCCCAAGCGGCTGGTCGAGCGAGCCGCGACGCTCCTGGAACAGTTCGACGTCCGCGGCGGCGGGCCGCAGACACGCGCCGGCGGGCTCTCCGGCGGCAACCAGCAGAAGGTCGTCCTCGCCCGCGAGATCGATCGCAACCCGAAAGTCCTGATCGCGGCGCAGCCGACCCGTGGGCTCGACGTGGGCGCGATCGAGTTCGTCCACCGCCGCCTCGTCGAGGAGCGGAACGAGGGCCGGGGGATCCTGCTCGTCTCGCTCGAGCTCGAGGAGATCCTCTCCCTCTCCGACCGGATCCTCGTGATCTACGAGGGCGAGATCGTGGGCGAGTTCCCGCCGAACGTCACGGAAGAGGAGCTCGGCGTCGCGATGACCGGCGGCGGCCGTAAGGCGGCGGCATGAGGAAGGCGCAGTGAGCGAGCAGGCGCCGCCGGAAGGCGGCGGCAAGGTCGAGAACCCGCGCACCGGGGGCGACTACGCCCCGAGTGTCGCGGCGCGGCTCGCGCTCTGGCACAAGGCCGGCGGCCTCGCAGTCCCGCTCTTGACGACCATCCTCGCGTTCTTCATCGGCGGCCTCGTCGTCCTCGTCACGACCGGGAAGAATCCCCTGACGACCTACAAGGCGATCTTCGAGGGTGCAGGCCTGAACTGGTTTCTCGAGGTCGGCTCGTACGAGATCGGGATCCCCTTCACCGAGTCGCGGGTCTGGTTTCCCTGGGACACCTCGTTCAACTCGTTCGCCGCGCTCAATCTCCAGCAGACGCTGATCGCCTACGTCCCGCTCGTGCTCACCGGGCTCGCGGTCGCGTTCGCGTTTCGCTGCGGAATGTTCAACATCGGTGGCCAGGGCCAGTACCTCGTCGGCGCCGTGGTTGCCGTCTGGATCGGCTCGGAGCTTCCGGGCCTTCCCGGGCTCGTGCACATCCTCGTCGCGGTCATCGCCGGTGCGCTTGCAGGCGCCGTCTTCGCCGGGATCGCCGGGCTCCTGAAGGCCACGGTCGGGGCGCACGAGGTGATCACCACGATCATGCTCAACTACGTGGCGCTGTGGGCCGGCGCCTTCGCGTTCGGGCTCGGTGGGCCGCTCCAGAACGACAACGAGGGCGGCGAGTCCGTGCCCGTCTCGAACGATGTCCTCGACGAGTCGAAGCTGAACGTCTTCTGGGGCGACCCGGTTCTCCAGGGGCTCCACGTCGGCTTCTTCGTCGCCCTGGCCGCGCTCGTCGTCTACTGGCTCACGCTCAATCGGACGACGCTCGGCTACGAGGTCCGCGCCGTCGGATTCAATCCGGAGGCGGCGCGCTACGGCGGCATCTCCGTCGCCCGCAACTACTTCCTCGCGATGGCGATCTCCGGCACCTTCGCGGGGCTCGCAGGTGCGATCGACATTCTCGGCTGGCAGTTCCGGATCAATACGAACGACGTCTTCACGACCACGATCGGCTTCACCGGGATCGCGGTGGCCCTGCTCGGTCGCAATACCGCGATCGGCGTCGGCCTCTCCGCGCTCCTGTTCGCAGCGCTCAACACCGGCACCTCGACCCGGAACCTCGACCCGGAGATCTTCCGGCCGGAGCTCGCGTCGAACCTGACCCTCCTCATCCAGGGCCTCGTCGTTCTGTTCGTCGGCGCCGACGTCCTCGTCCTCTACCTGCTCAGCCTGCGCAAGCGGCGCCGGACGGTCAGGACGCAGGAATGAACCGCGTCCTCGGCCGCCTGCCTCAGGGGCCCCGTACAATTGCCTGGCTCGGGATCCTCGTCGGGCTCACCGCCTTCTGGGTGGCGCTGCCGCCGCTGAAGCTCCGCACCCCGATCCTCCCCGTCGTAATCGGGCTGGTCGCGATCGCCCTCGGCGTCTACGCGCTCCGGGCGGGTGTCAAGCGACTCGGTTGGGGGGCGATCGCGACCGGGATCGGCGGGATCGGGCTCGGCTACCTCGCGACCCGCTCCAGCGTGGGCCATCTCGACCAGGTGGTCGTCTGGTCGGCTCTGATGGCCGCGATGCTCCGCTTCGCGACTCCGCTCGCCTTCGCCGCGATCGGCGGCATCTTCTCCGAGCGGAGCGGCGTCACCAATATCGGGCTCGAGGGGATGATGCTCTCGGGCGCCTTCTTCGGGATCCTCGCGGCGGACAAGCTCGGCTCCTGGATCCTCGGGCTTGCGATCGCCGCGCTCGCGGGGGGCCTGATGGCTCTGATCCACGCGTTCTTCGCGATCCACCTGCGGGCCGACCAGATCGTGGGCGGTTTCGCGATCAACTTCCTCGCGCTCGGGATCACCGGCTACCTCTTCATCGACATCTACGGGGGAGAGGGGACGCCGACCGACATCTCCGAGATCCCGGACGTTCATCTCGGGTTCCTCGAGAGCTGGTATTTCGTCGGGCCGATCCTGGGCCAGCTGAACCTGATGATCTGGCTCGCCGCCGGCACGGTCGTGCTCGCGTGGGTGGTGCTCTTCAAGACGCCGATCGGCCTCCGGCTCCGCGCGGTCGGGGAGCACCCGCGCGCGGCCGAGACGGTCGGGATCCCCGTCTACGCGACGCGCTACGCAGCGGTCGTCCTCTCGGGGATGCTCGCCGCACTCGGAGGTGCCTACCTCTCGATCGGGTTCGTCAACTCCTTCAACCAGAACATGACGGCGGGACGCGGCTTCATCGCCCTCGCCGTCGTGATCTGCGGGAACTGGCGCCCCTTCCAGGCCGCGGCGTTCGCGCTCCTCTTCGGATTCTCGAGCGCCCTCGCTCAGCGGCTTCCGGCCTACTCCGAGTCGGCCGCCGTGCTCTTCCAGGCGCTCCCGTACGTCATCACCCTGATCGCGGTCGCCGGTGTGATCGGCCGCTCGATTCCTCCCGCTTCGGTTGGTCGTCCCTACAAAAAGCAGTAACGGCGGCCCGTCGCGGCGTTGGGGCGCGCGCTGGGCTGTCGTCCTCGGCGTGCTCTCGATCGTGGCGCTTCCCGCCGCGATCGTCGCGACCCGCTGGGCTGAGGCCTACGAGCTGCTCGACGCCGCCGCAGCGATCCCGCTCGCCGTCGTGCTCGGCGGGCTCGCGATCGTGCTCGGACGCCGGGCGAGGGCAGAGGGACGCCGCACGCTCGCCGGGGGACGCGAGCGGACGGGCCGGATCGGGCGCGCACTCGGCCTGACGGGGCTGCTCGTCGGGATCACAGGCGCGATGGCGGTCGGGGTCTTCCTCATCCTCTCGGCCGTCGACTAGGCGGCTGCGGCGAGCGCGGCTACCATCAGAGCGTGTTCGAGATCGGAAACAGCCTTCGAGAGGCTCGCCTCAGGCAGCAGCTCGACTTTCCGGACGCCGAGCACGGGACGAAGATCCGCGGCAAGTACCTGCGCGCGCTCGAGGACGAGCGCTTCGAGGTCTTGCCCTCGCACACCTACGTCAAGGGCTTCCTCCGCTCCTACGCCGAGTACCTTGGCCTCGACGGCCAGCTCTACGTCGACGAGTACAACTCGCGCTTCGTCAGCGGCGACGAGGAGTTGCCCCTGCGGACGCGGCGCGTCCCGGCGGCCAGACGCCGCCGCAGCGAGCGGCGCGAGTCGAACATCGTCCTGCTCGCGCTGACCTCGATCGGGCTCGTGACCGCGCTCGTGATCGCCGCGTGGCGCTTCGGCGGCGCCGAGCAGCAGGACGTGCAGGGCTTGCAGCCGACGACGACGGTGGCAACGGCGCCCGCGGCGCCCGTGCCCGCTCCCGTCTCAGGCCGGGCGCGGCTCGAGGTGATCGCGACGAAGGGCGACTCGTACGTGATCGCACGCCAGGGTGGCGCGATCGGGCGGATCGAGTTCAGCGGCACCGTCGAGCGGGGCCAGCGCCAGCGCTTCGAGGGCAGAGTCCTCTGGCTCCAGGTGCGCTCCCCCGCGAACGTCCTCGTCCGGCTGAACGGCAACCGCGTCAAGCTTCCAGCCATCGCGAAGACCGACGGTGTCTTCGTCACCGCCAAGCGCGTGTTCGTCGCCGATCCGTCCTGACCCGTTGAGCCGCCCACGGGCAGTCATCGTCATCACGGGCAGCGAGCTCGTGCGCGGCGAGCGCACCGACCTGAACGGCCCGTTTCTGGCCCGCTCGGTGCTCGCGCTCGGGCTCGAGCCGACCCGGATCCACGTCGTCGGCGATGCGGCCGAGGAGCTCGAGGAGACGCTGCGGAAGGCCCTCGTGAACGCCGACCTCGTCGCCGTCTCAGGAGGCCTGGGGCCGACCCACGATGACCGCACGGTCGAAGTCGTGGCGCGCGTCGCCGGAGTCGAGCTCGAGCTCCGACCCGAGCTCGAAGCCGAGATCGAAGGCGTCTCGAGGGCCGTTGCGGAGCGGATGAAGCGACCGTACGCCGACTTCTCCGAGGGCGTCCGCAAGCAGGCGACGCTGCCCGCGGGGGCGATCTCGCTCGGGCTCGCCGGCACGGCACCGGGGATGGTCGTCGAGGTGGGGGAGACGCCGGTCGTGGTCCTGCCCGGGCCACCGCCCGAGCTGCAACGCCTCTGGCCGAACGCGCTCACGACGGAGCCCGTCCGCCGCGTCCTCGGCAGCGGGATCCCGCCGCTCCGCCGAACGCTGCGCTTCTTCGGAACCGGTGAGTCGACAGTGGCGCAGGCGTTCGCCGAGGCCGGCGGCGACGGGGATGGCGTCGAGGTGACGATCTGCGCACGCGACTTCGAGATCGTCCTGGAAGTGTTGGCCGATCCCAGCGCGGAGGAGAGAGCGGAGGCACTGACGGAAGGGCTGCGGGCGCGGCTCGACCGCTTTCTCTACTCGGACGACGGCCGCTCCGTGGAGGAGATCGTCCTCGACCTCTGCCGCGAACGGGGGCTCAAGCTGGCGACGGCTGAGTCCTGTACCGGCGGGCTCGTCGCCGCCCGTCTGACCGCCGTCCCCGGATTCAGCGACACCACCCTCGGCGGCGTGGTCGCCTATTCGAACGAGCTGAAGCGAAGCGAGCTCGGAGTCGACGAAGAGCTGATCGAGGAGTACGGCGCGATCTCGGCGGAGGTGGCTGAGGCGATGGCGCGAGGGGCCCGGGAGCGGCTCGGTGCGGATGTGACGATCGCGGTCACTGGAGTCGCCGGCCCGGGCGGGGGCACCGAGGAGAAGCCCGTTGGGCTCGTCTACTTCCACGCCGAGACCCCGGAGGGCGGTCGTGGCTTGTTCTTCAGCTTTCCCGGCGACCGCGAGTCGATCCGGCGTCGCTCCGTCGTCGGCTCGCTGCACCTGGTCCGGCGACTCTTGGAACAGAACCGTCACGAAGCCGTGTGATCTCGCGGGGTAGCGTGGCCCTGTGCCGTCCGACCCCCCTGCTTTTCTTCTCTGTCCAAACGTAGTGCGCTAGGAGGATGAGGAATGAACCGCGAGGAAGCTCTGGACGTCGCCCTCGGGCAGATCGAGCGTCAGTTCGGAAAGGGCTCGGTCATGAAGATGAGCGACTCCGCCCAGGTGTCGATCGGGGCCGTCTCCACGGGCGCTCTCTCGCTCGACCTCGCCCTCGGGATCGGCGGGCTGCCGCGCGGCCGCGTGGTCGAGATCTTCGGCCCCGAGAGCTCGGGCAAGACGACGCTCGTCTACCACGTGATCGCCGAGGCCCAGCGGCGGGGCGGGATCTGCGCGTTCATCGACGCCGAGCACGCGATGGATCCGTCCTACGCCAAGAACATCGGCGTCAACGTCGACGAGCTGCTCGTCTCGCAGCCGGACACCGGCGAGCAGGCGCTCGAGATCACCGAGCTTCTCATCCGCTCGGGCGCGCTCGACGTGGTCGCGGTCGACTCGGTCGCCGCCCTGACGCCGAAGGCGGAGATCGAGGGCGAGATGGGGGACACGCACGTCGGCCTCCAGGCGCGGCTGATGAGCCAGGCGCTGCGCAAGCTCGCCGGCACCCTCAACCGCACCGACACGATCTGTCTCTTCACGAACCAGCTGCGCGAGAAGATCGGCGTCATGTTCGGGAGCCCGGAGACGACTCCGGGTGGACGCGCGCTCAAGTTCTACTCGTCGGTCCGGCTGGACATCCGCCGGATCGAGACGCTCAAGGACGGGGCCGAAGCCTACGGCAACCGCGCACGCGTGAAGGTGGTCAAGAACAAGGTCGCGCCGCCGTTCAAGCAGGCCGAGTTCGACATCATCTACGGGAGCGGAATCTCCTGGGAGGGAACGGTGCTCGAGGTCGGGATCGAGCGGAAGATCGTCCAGAAGTCGGGCTCGTACTTCAGCTTCGGCGACGAGCGGCTCGGCCAGGGCCGGCAGAACGCCTCCGCGTTCCTGAGGGAGCACCCGGACGTCGTCCAGCAGATCCTGGCCCGGATCCAGGCAGAGGCGCCCGCCGACCAGATCGTCTCGGCGCGCCTGCTCCCGAGCATCGCCGCCGAGCAGGCCGCGGCGGCGGTCGACGAGCAGGTGCACGGCGACGCGAAGAAGAACGCGGCCTAGATGAGCAGAACGGTGACCGCGCTCCGGGCAGGTCGCCCGGGGCGCGTCGCCGTCGAGCTCGACGGGGTGCCGTGGCGGACGTTGCCGCTTGAGGCCGTGCTCCGGGCCGGGCTTAGGGCTGGCACGCCCCTCGAACGGCCGGAAGCTCGATCGCTCGCTCGCGAGCTCCGCAGGCTCCGCGCGCTCGACGTTGCCGGGCGTGCCCTCCGTTACCGCGACCGATCGTCAGACGAGCTCGACGGCCGTCTCCGGGCGCGCGGGGTCTCGGCCGGCGAGCGCGCGCGGGCGCTCGAGACCCTCGCCTCGGCCGGGCTCGTCGACGACGAACGGTTCGCGACGTCGCGCGCGCGGGCCCTTGCCGATCGCGGCTCGGGCGATGAGCTGATCCGCTGTGACCTCGAGAAACGTGGCCTCGCAGCCGAGGCGATCGCCTCGGCTCTCGCGTCGATCGAGCCTGAGCGGGAGCGGGTCGAGCGGATCGTCGGGCGCCGCGGCGCGACCCCGAAGACGGCTCGCTACCTCGGTTCCCGCGGTTTCTCGGAGGAGTCCCTGGAAGGTGTCATTGCGGGAGACCTGAGTGACTCGATAGGATGACCGGGCTTCCATCTGACGTTTTTCCTGCAGATCGTGTGTTTTTCCGAAACCAGCTCAAATGCCCATGAAACCTCCGAAACCGATGGTCCCCGGCGAGCCGAAGGAGACGCCGGCGGTCGCGTGAGCTGACGCGACGAGACCGGAGCGCGACCTTGCGGGTCGAGCGCCGGATGTGAGCAGCCGCGAGCCCCTGGAGGGTCGCGGAAATCGAACCCTCTCCCCAGGAGGTCGGGCGGTCATGCTCACGCTCATTGCTGCACTCGTCGGGCTCGCGGTCGGAGTTGCCCTCGCGGCAGCGCTCCTCCTGCTCCGCAGCCGCTCGCGCGTGCACGTGGCCGAGCGGGAGGCAGAGACGATCCGCAGGGAGGCACACATCGAGGCGCGCGAGCAGGCTGTTCAGCTGCGCGCGGAGATCGAGGACGAGATCCGGGAGCGGCGGCTCTCGATCGCCAAGATCGAGGAGCGCGTGCTCGCCCGCGAGCACGAGACCGAGCGGCTCCAGACCGAGGTCACCCGTAAGGAACAGGGTCTGACAGACCGTGAGCTCCACGTCCGCGAGCTGCAGGAGGAGCTCAAGGGGGCGAAGACCCAGTCGCTGAAGGAGCTCGAGCGCGTCGCCGGGCTCACGATCGGGGACGCGAAGCAGCATCTGCTGGAGCGCTCCGAGGATCTCATCCGGCACGAGCTCGCCCGCACCGTTCGCCAGCTCGACGAAGAGGCACGCGGGGAGGCACGCCGCCGCGCCCGCAACCTCGTCGCAGACGCGCTTCAGCGGGTCGCGGCGAGCCACACGGCCGAGACCACGGTCAGCGTCGTCACCCTTCCCTCGGACGACATGAAGGGACGGATCATCGGCCGCGAGGGCCGCAACATCCGCGCGCTCGAGCATCTGACCGGGGTCGACTTCATCATCGACGACACTCCGCAGGCGGTCGTGCTCTCCTCCTTCGACGGGATCCGCCGCGAGGTCGCGAAGATGACCCTCGAGAAGCTCATAGAGGACGGGCGGATCCATCCCGCGCGCATCGAGGAGATGTACTACGCCTCGAAGGCGGAGCTCGAAGAGCACGTCCGTCTCGCCGGCGAGCAGGCGGTCTTCGAGGCGAACTGCGGCGAGATCCACGAAGAGGTCGTGAAGGTGCTCGGACGGCTCCGCTACCGAACGAGCTACGGCCAGAACGTCCTCAAGCACACGCTCGAGGTCGTTCACCTCTCCGGGATCATGGCCGCCGAGCTGGGCGCGAGCGTCAAGACGGCGAAGCGCGCAGCGCTCCTCCACGACCTCGGGAAGGCGATGACGCACGAGGTCGAGGGGTCGCACGCCCTCATCTCGGCGCAGTGGGCGAAGCGCTACGGCGAGAGCCAGGGCGTCGTCCACGCGATCGAGGCGCACCACCACGAGATCCAGCCCCAAACGGTCGAGGCCGTGCTCCTGATCGCGGCCGATGCGATCTCCGCCGCGCGCCCGGGCGCCCGGGGGGAGAGCCTCGAGCACTACATCAAGCGGCTCGGCGCGCTCGAAGAGATCGCAACCCAGAAGCCCGGGGTCGCGAAGGCCTACGCCCTCCAGGCGGGGCGCGAGATCCGCGTCATGGTCGAGCCGACCGAGATCGACGACGACGCGGCGATTCTCCTCTCCCACGAGATCGCCCGCGAGATCGAGGATCAGCTCGAATACCCCGGCCAGGTGAAGGTGATCGTGATCCGCGAGAGCCGCGCGATCGAGGTGGCCAAGTAACCCCGGCGCCATCCGCCTCGAAAGCATGGATCTGCTGATTTTGGGCCGCGGGCGGCCCCTTGAGGGGTCTTGTGCGATGAGCGTCCGCTCCTGCGGATGCTCATCTTGCGCGAACAACACGGGGTTAGACTGACCGCCGGATGAAGCGCTATTTCGTCACCACCTTCGGCTGCCAGATGAACGCCCACGACTCGGAGCGGATCAAGGGGATGCTCGAGTCGATCGGGCTCGGGGAGGCGGCCACGGAGGAGCAGGCCGACGTGCTCGTCTTCAATACCTGCACGATCCGCGAGAAGCCCGACACGAAGCTCGCCGCCTACCTCGGCGCCGCGGGGGCGCGCAAGCGCGCGAACCCCGAGCTCGTCGTCGCCGTCGGCGGCTGCTACGCGGAGGCGCAGCAGAACCGGATCTTCGAGCTCTATCCGCAGGTCGACGTGGCGTTCGGGCCAGGCTCGATCCCGCACCTCGGCGAGTGGCTCGGCACGGGCGGGCATGCCCCTCGAGGTCGCTTCGGCACGCACGAGCACTTCGCCGGCCACCTGCCGACGCACCGAGAGCGCCCGTTTCAAGCCTGGGTGCAGATCTCGATGGGCTGCAACTCGAAATGCGCGTACTGCATCGTCCCGGCCGTCCGCGGCCGCGAGCAGAGCCGACGGCCCGGCGACCTCGTCGCCGAGGTGACCCGGCTCGCAGCCGACGGTGTCAAGGAGATCACTCTGCTCGGCCAGAACGTCAACTCGTGGGGCAGAGACCTCCGCCCCGACCTCGAAACCGAGTTCGGCGAGCTTCTCCGCGCCTGCGACGCCGTCGAGGGGATCGAGCGTATCCGGTTCACCAGTCCGCACCCCAAGGACTTCCGCGAGCCGGTGATCGCCGCAATGGCCGAGTGTGCCGCTGTCTGCGAGCAGATCCACCTCCCGCTCCAGTCGGGCTCGACGCGAATCCTCAAGGCCATGCGGCGCACCTATGACAGCGCCCGTTATCTTCGCCTCGCGGAGCGGCTCCGAGCCGGGATCCCGGATCTCGGACTGAGCACCGACGTGATCGTGGGCTTCCCGGGCGAGACGGAGACCGACTTCGCCGCGACGCTCGCCGTCGTCGAGGAAGTGCGCTTCGACAGCGCCTTCACCTTCATCTATTCGCCCAGACGCGGCACCGAGGCGGCGGTGCTGAGTGATCAGGTTCCCGACGACGTGAAGCACGAGCGGCTGGAGCGTCTCGTCGCGGTGGTGCAGCGCATCGCTGCCGAGCGAAACGCCGAGCGGGTCGGCCTGATCGAAGAGGTGCTGGTCGAGGGCGCGAGCAGGACTGACGCCGGCGTCCTCCGCGGCCGGACGCGGAGGAACACCTCCGTCAACTTCGTCGGCGACGCCCGGCCCGGTGAGCTCGTCGACGTCCTGATCGACGACTCGAGCTCGATGACGCTGCGCGGGGCCCAACGGACGGCGGTGCTCGCGTGAGGATCCTCGTCACTGGTTCGTCGGGGCAGATCGGGACGAATCTCGTCCTGCGCCTGCTCGACGACGGCCACGAGGTCTTCGGCGTCGACAAGCGCCAGAACACGTGGGTCGGCGACGGCCAGTTCCGCTATCTCCTTCAGGACCTCTCCGGCCACTACCCGGCCTACCCGGGCGGCATCGGCGGGGTCGAGTACCCCGAGACGGATCTCGTCGTCCACCTCGCCGCGCACGCGAAGGTGCACCAGCTCGTGGCCGAGCCGCACCGGGCGCTCGAGAACCTGATGATGACCTTCAACGTTCTCGAGTTCTGCCGGCCGCAGGGGATTCCGCTCGTCTTCTCCTCGACGCGAGAGGTCTACGGCGACGTCCATCGGTTCGAGGGCTACGCGGAGGCGACTGCCGACTTCGCGTTCACCGAGAGCCCCTATTCGGCCTCGAAGATCGCGAGCGAGGCGTTCATCTACGCCTACGCGAAGTGCTACGGGCTCGACTACCTCGCCTTCCGCTTCTCGAATGTGTACGGCCGCTTCGACAACGACCTCGCCCGGATGACGCGCGTGCTCCCGCTCTTCACCCATCGCCTCTCCCGGGGCGAGCCGATCGTGGTCTACGGCCCCGAGAAGGTGCTCGACTTCACGTACGTCGACGACTGCGTGGACGGGATCGTCCGTGGGGTCGAGGCGCTCGCAGCCGGACGCGTCCGCAACGAGACGATCAACCTCGCCTACGGGGAGGGGAACACGCTCGTCCGCGCCGCAGAGCTGATCGCGACCGCGCTCGACGTGGAGCCGCAGGTCGATACCGCCCCGGCCCGCCTCGGTGAGGTCACGCGCTACGTCGCCGACATCAGCAAGGCCAGAGACCTGCTCGGCTGGGAGCCCAGGACGCCGCTCGAGCACGGAATCCCGGCGTCCGTCGCCTGGTTCGTCGAGCATCGCGCAGCGCATCCGGAAGAAGACCGGCTCGTCGAGAGCGAGGGCGCCGGCGCCGGCTGGAAGACCCTTGCCGCCGCCCCCCGCACCTAGCATCCTCGCCCTCTTCGGGCCGACCGCGTCGGGGAAGACCGCAGTCGCCGAGGCGATCGCACGAAGGATTCCGGCGGAACTCGTGTCCGCGGACTCGATGCAGCTCTATCGCGGCCTCCCGATCCTCACCAACCAGGGCGCGGGCCGCCTCGTCGGGATCTGGCCGCTCGACCGTCAGGGCTCGGTCGGCGAGTTCCGCCCGCTCGCACACGCGGAGATCGACGCAGTTCTCGCGGACGGGCGGACGCCGGTCGTTGTGGGCGGCTCGGGCCTCTACTTCCAGGCCGCGCTGACCGACTTCGAGCTCCCGCCGCCTGTCGACGCGGCCGGGCGGGCGGAGTGGGAGCGGCTCTATGACGAGCGCGGCCCCGAGCACGTGCACGAACGACTGCGTGCGAGCGACCCGCGAGCCGCGGCGCAGGTGCACCCGAACGACCGCAAGCGCGTGATCCGCGCGCTCGAGCTCGCGGCTGCAGGCTCGACCCTCGTCCCCGAGACCTCTCGGCTCTGGACGGACGAGACGCGGCATCCAACGCTCGTGATCGGGCTCGACGTCCCCCCGGAGCTGCTCGAGGAGCGGATCCGCCGGCGGGCCGGCGAGATGTTCGACCGCGGCGTCGAGGAAGAGGTGCACGCCGCCGGGGAGATCGCCCCCCAGGTGCTGGGGTTCGACGCAATCCGCACACTCGCCAGGCCGGAGGCCACCGAGGAGGTCGTTCGCGCGACCCGCCGGCTCGCGGCCTACCAGCTGAAGTGGCTGCGCCGGATCCCCGGAATCGTCAGGATCGACGCGAACCGACCCGTCGACGAGGTGGCCGATGCAGTTCTCGCAGCTTTCATTCAGCAAGTGGCACGCCCTCGGCAATAGCTATCTCCTCGTCGAGCGCGCGGAGGTCGGCGGCCCGCTCGCACCCGAGCTCGCCCGTCGGCTCTGCGACGTCCGCTACGGGGTCGGCTCCGATGGGATCCTGGAGATCGTCGGGGTCGCGGACGCCTCAGCGACCGTCGTGATCTGGAATCCGGACGGATCGCTCGCCGAGTTCTCGGGCAACGGGACGCGGATCGCGGCGATGTGGCTGAGCGAGAGAACCGGTCTGGACGAGGTCACGGTGGTCGTGGGTCGTCGACGTCACGAGGCGCGCAGGGAAGGCTCTTTGATCGAGATGGCGGTCGGCACGGTCGAAGTGGGGGAGATCGAGACGATCGAGCTTGCGGAGGAGCGAGTCGAGCTGACGCCCGTTTCGATCGGCAATCTGCACGCGGTCGTGCAGCGGGAGCCACTGCGAGCCGATCTGCTCAGGCTCGGGCCGCAGATCGAGACGCACGAACGCTTTCCCGACCGCACCAATGTCCAGTTCGTCCGGGCCGATGGACGAGATCGCCTCACGGCGCTCGTCTGGGAGCGCGGCGCGGGGGAGACCGCGGCGTCCGGCTCGAGCGCGGTCGCCGTCGCCGGAGTCGCGGTCGCGAACGGCTGGTGCGACAGCCCGACGACGGTGCGGATGCCGGGCGGAGACCTCAGGGTGGCGATCGACGCCGAGATGCGCGCGACCCTGACCGGGCCTGCGCAACGGATTTGCTCCGGCGAGCTCGTGACCGACCGCGAGCGCTAGACGGCGATCTCGTACTCGCGGAGGACGTCGTTCAGCGACGTCTTCAGGTCGGTCGACTCGCTCCGCTCCCCGACGATCAGAGCGCACTGAAGCCCGTAGGTCCCGGCGGGAAAGTCCTTCTGGCGCACTCCGGGGAGCACCACCGCTCGGGGCGGCACGACGCCGCGGCGCTCGACCGGCTCAGGGCCGGTGACGTCGATGATCGGCACCGAGGCGGAGAGAACGACGTTGGGTGCGACGACGGCGCCGGCCCCGACACGCACGCCCTCGACCACGATCGCCCGCGACCCGATGAAGGCACCGTCCTCGATCACGACCGGGCTCGCCTGCGGCGGCTCCAGCACGCCTCCGATCCCGACCCCACCCGAAAGATGGACGTCGGCGCCGATCTGGGCGCACGAGCCGACCGTCGCCCAGGTGTCGACCATCGTCCGCGGTCCCACCCAGGCGCCGATGTTGACGTAGCCGGGCATCAGGATCACCCCCTCCGAGAGGAAGGAGCCGTAACGCGCCACGCCCGGCGGGACGACTCGGACGCCACGCGCTGCGTAATCGCTCTTGACGGGGATCTTGTCCATGAACTGGAGCCCTCCGACCTGCATCGGCTCGACCTTGCGGAGCCGGAAGTATTCGAGGATCGCGAGCTTGGCCTCGACGTCGACCACCCACTCGCCGTCGACCTGTTCGGCGACGCGCCGCTCGCCCCGATCGAGCGCGGCGACGATCTCGAGCGCCAGCTCCGGCGTCACAGGACGCGCTCCAGGATCTGGGCTGCGCGGGCGCACTCCTCCTCGGAGGGGACGAGAGCGAGGCGGAAGTAGCCCTCGCCCGCAGCCCCCAGGTACGAGCCCGGGGCGACGAGGACTCCGTGCTCGAGCAGGCGATCGGCGAACGCCTCGGACGTCTCGCCGCCGGGGACTTCGAGCCAGAGGTACATCGTCGCCTCGCTCCCTGCGACGCGCACGCCCTTGGCGCGGAAGACGTCGAGGAAGAGCGCTCGCTTGCGGCCGTAGAGCGCCCGCGTCCGCTCGACGTGATCCTCGTCCCCCCAGGCGACGACGGACGCACGCTGGACGAACTCCTGGGGCGCGGTTCCGACCGTCGGCCGGAAGGCCTTGAGGCCGGCGATCAGAGCCGGGTCGCCGGCTACGAAGCCGCTGCGGTACCCCGTCATCGAGCTCCGCTTGGAGAGCGTGTTGAAGACTGCGATGTTCGTCAGGTCGGACAGCTGGAGCGCCGAGGCGGGCGGCTCGTCGAACCAGAGCTCGGTGTACGCCTCGTCGGACGCGATCACGAACCCGTGCTCGCGCGCGAGCTCCCCGAGGCGCTCGTAGAACGCAAGCGATGCCGTCGCGCCGGTGGGGTTGTTCGGGTAGTTGACCCAGAAGACCGCGAGCCGGGCCCACGTCTCGTCGTCGATCGCGTCGAGATCCGGGAGAAACGCCCGCTCCTCGCGGAGAGGCAGCGCCAGCGGCCGAGCGTGTGCGAAGAGTGCGCCGCGCTCGTAGACGGGATAGCCCGGCTCGGTGTAGGCAACGGTGTCCTTGCCGCGCTCGAGGTCGACGACGACCTGGGCGAAGCTGAAGATCGCCTCCTTGCTCCCGAGCGTCGGGATCACCTGCGTGTCCGGGTCGAGGCGCGTTCCGAACCGGCGCTCTGACCAGGCGGCGATCGCCTCCCGGAGTTCCGGCAGCCCGACCGCGGCGGGATAGCCCATCCGGTCGCGCAGGCCGTCGACGAGCGCCTGACGGATCAGGGGGTCGGTCGCCTCGCGGGGATCTCCCGTCCCGAAGTCGATCACCTCGATCCCGCGCTCGGCGACGCGTCGTGCCGCCTCGCTGAGGCGGACGAATGGGTAGGTCATCTGGCGTTCGAGAACCGGCGAGATCGGCAAGGCTCAGACGCTACCCGTGACGAACTTCCAGAGCGACTCGAAGGCGGTCACGAGCGCCGCGATCTCGACCTGCTCGTCGCGGCGATGGGCGTAGCGCGGCGCCCCGGGTCCGAAGTTGACGGCATCGATCCCGCGCGCGGTGAAGTCGGCGACGTTCGTCCAGGCCTGCTTCGGCTCCAGTGCGAGGTCGCCGGTCTCCTGGAGGCGGCGGACGAGCGGTGAGTCGGTGACGACCCGCGCCGGTGGGGAGTCGCCCGCGTGCACGAAGTCGGCTCCGGCGGGGACGAGGCTGCGGAGGTACTGCTCGGCGCTCTCAGGCGAGCGATCGGGCGCATAGCGGAAGTTGACGTGGGCGCTGACGTGGTCGGGAATCACGTTGTCCGCGATCCCGCCTTCGATCCTCGTCAGGCTCACGACCTCGCTGAACGTCAGGCCGCCGACGACGACCGGCCGAGGCTCCAGCGCCGCGAGCGGAGCGAGCCCTGTCAGCGCCTTCTCGATCGCGTTCTCGGCCGTCCACGGCCTCGCGGAGTGGCCGCTGACCCCGTGGAAGACGAGCTCCGCGTTCAGGTTCCCGAGACACCCGGCCTGGATCGTGTTGTCGGTGGGCTCGAGCAGGATTGCGAGCTCGGCCTCGTGCACGAGCGTCGACCCGTCGAAGAGCTCCGGCAGGGGGCTGAACTCGGCCGGCAGCTCTTCCTTGCCGAACACGAGGAGCGCCACGTCGAGCTCCGTCTCGACATCCTGTTCGTCGAGCAGCCGAGCCAGCTCGAGCAGCACTGCGAGCCCGCTCTTCATGTCGCTGGCGCCGAGTCCCGTCACGGTGCCGTCGACGATGCGGCCGGGAATGTTCTCCTGCGCCGGGACGGTGTCGTAGTGCCCGGCGAGGACGACGAGTGGTCGCCCCGTCCTGCGGGGGCGGATGAAGACGGCGGCGTCGTCGCCCCGGTACTCCGCCGCGAAGGAGGGCGGGATCAAGGCATCGACTCTGGCGGCGATCTCGGCTTCGTTCCGGCTCTCCGAAGGGATGTCGACGAGCTCGAGGGTGCGAGCGGCGAGGCGCTGGGCGAGATCCGGCTCGGGCAGGCCTGACACGGCGAGAAGCGTGGCACAATCCAGGCAGTGACGAAGCGACAGGACGATGCGAACCGCTCGGGACACGGAACGGAGCCCGAACGGGGCTTCGTCCTGGCGATTCTCGCGAAGGGCGTCGACGCCGACGAGGAGCTCGCCGAGCTGGCGGAGCTCGCGCGGACGGCGCTCGTCCAGCCGGTGGCGCAGCTCGTGCAGCAGCGCGTTCGACCCGACCCGCGGACCTACGTCGGCAAGGGAAAGCTCGAGGAGCTGAAGACGGAGTACAAGGCCGCAGAAGCCGAGGTGCTCCTCGTCGACGGCGAACTCGACCCGACCCAGCAGCGGACGCTCGAGGACGCGCTCGACGCACGGGTCGTCGACCGGACCCAGCTGATCCTCGACATCTTCGCTCAGCACGCGACGAGCGCCGAGGGCAAGCTGCAGGTGGAGCTCGCGCAACTCGAGTACAACCTGCCGCGGATGCGCGGGATGTGGAAGCACCTGGAGCGCCTCGGCGGTGGTACGGGTGCGGTCGGCGCCGGGGTCGGCACCCGTGGCCCGGGCGAGTCCCAGCTCGAGACCGACCGTCGCCTGGCGAACCGACGGGTCGTCGTCCTCCGCCGCCGCCTGCGTGAGATCGAGAAGCAGCGCGGGCTCCGGCGGAAGGAGCGCCAGCGAACCGAGGTGCCGACGGTCGCCCTCGCCGGATACACGAACGTGGGCAAGTCGACGCTCCTGAACGCGCTCACCGAGGCGGACGTCTCGGTGAACGATCGGCTTTTCGAGACGCTCGACCCGACGACGCGCGGCTTCGAGCACGACGGAAAGCGCTACCTCGTCACCGACACGGTCGGATTCATCCGGCGCCTTCCCACCCAGCTCGTCGAGGGCTTCGCGTCCACGCTCGAGGAGACTCTCGTCGCCGACCTGATCCTCCACGTCATGGACGCCTCGGTCGGCGACGACCGGCTGGAAGAGATGATCGGCTCGGTGGACACGGTGCTGACCGACATCGGAGCCGATGAGATTCCCGTCGAGCTCGTCTTGAACAAGATCGATCGCGTCGACCCGCTCCGCCGGCGCCGTCTCGCGAACCGGTTTCCGGGCGCTCTTCAGATCGCCGCCGCCACCGGTGAGGGCGTCGAGGAGCTGCGAGAGCGGATCGCCGAGCGATTCTTCGACCGGTATGTCGACGTCCGGATGCTGCTTCCCTACGGCGAGGGCGGAAAGCTCGCCGAGCTCTACGCGCTCGGCGCTCCGATCGAGGAGCGCGAGGACGGGGAGGAGGGGGTCAGCCTGCGGGCGCGGCTCCCGCAGCGCGAGGTTCGCCGCTTCGCTCGCTACCTCGTCGCCCAGTCCGTCGACGAGCCTGGCGTAGCGCCTCCGGGCGACTCGGCCGTCGAGGGCCGTTGACCCGGCTCGCGCTCACGCGGCTGCATCCGGATGCGGTCGTCCCCGAGCGCGCCTACGCCGGAGACGCCGGCCTCGACCTGGCGGCGTGCGAAGCCGCCGTTCTTGATCCTGGCGAGCGAGTCACGGTCGGAACAGGGCTCGCGATCGCGATCCCGGAAGGGCACGGAGGCTTCGTCCTGCCGCGCTCGGGGCTCGCGGCCAAGCATGGGCTCACGATCGTGAACGCACCCGGTCTGATCGATGCCGGCTATCGCGGCGAGCTCCGGGTCGTCCTCCTGAACACGGACAAGACGGAGACGTTCACGGTCGAACCCGGAATGCGGATCGCCCAGCTCGTGGTTCTCGAGCTCCCGGAGCTCGAGCTGGTCGAGGTCGAGGAGCTGCCCCCGAGCGAGCGCGGCGCCCGGGGCTTCGGCTCGTCACGGGTCTGAGATGCTGAACGAGCCACGCATCCGCGTCTCCGTGATCCTGCGTTGGCACGACCGAATCCTCCTCTGCCGCCACTCGAAGAAGAGTGGCGACGTCTGGCTCCTCCCGGGCGGCGGGGTGAAGGCGGGGGAGAGCCTCATCGACGCGCTCACCCGGGAGCTCGCAGAGGAGGTCGGGATCGTCGCCCCGCCCGTCGAGGGCCCGATCGCGCTGGTTGACTCGATCGCGCCGGCTCGCAGTCTCAGCTCCAAGCACGTCGTCCACATCATTTTCGCGGGCGAGGTCGACGGGTCGCTCGAGGACGTGGTCTCGCAGGACGAGGCCGTGAGCGGGCACCGACTCTTCGCGTTCGACGAGCTCGACAGCGTCGTCGTGCATCCGCCGATCCAGCGCTTCCTCCAGAGATGGCAGCCGGGTGACCCGGCGGTCTATCTCGGGGCCCTCTGGAGGGCGTGACGGACTAAAGTCAGAGGTATGGCGCACGACGAGCTTCTCCGGCTGACAGCCGACTATGCCGCGCAGTACCTCGGCTCGCTCCCGGAGCGCCCGGTGACGGCGCCTGCGTCGATCGAGGAGTTGCGCGCAACGCTCTCCGGGCCGCTTCCCGAGTCTCCGGCCGACCCGGAGCAGGTGATCGCGGAGTTGATCGCAGCGGCGGAGCCCGGCGTCGTCGGCACTGCCTCCGGGCGCTACTTCGGCTTCGTGATCGGCGGCGCCCTGCCTGCGGCCGTCGCTGCCGACTGGCTCACGTCGACGTGGGATCAGAACGCGGGTCTCGTCGTCGGCGGGCCGAGCGCGGCCGTCGTCGAGGAAGTAGCGCTCGACTGGCTCCGCGAGCTGCTCGGCCTCCCGGACGGCGTCTCTGCAGGTTTCGTGACCGGTTGCCAACTCGCCCACGTGACGGCGCTCGCGGCTGCGCGGCACCACGTTCTCACCGCGGCCGGGTGGGACCTCGCGAGGAAGGGACTCCAGGGAGCACCCCCGATCCGCGTCCTCGTCGGCGCCGAGCGCCACGTCACGGTCGACCGGGCGTTCCGCTTCCTCGGCCTGGGCTCCGACCAGATCGAGGAGATCCCGGCCGATGGCCAGGGGAGGCTGCGTGCCGCCGAGCTCGCCAGAGCCCTCGCGGGATCAACCAGTCCGACGATCGTCTGCGCCCAGGCCGGGAATGTGAACACCGGCTCGTTCGACCCGTTCAACGAGATCGCGGACGTCGCCGGCGACGTCGGCGCCTGGCTTCACATCGACGGCGCGTTCGGGCTCTGGGCGGCGGCGTCTCCGGCTCATCGCCACCTCCTGGCCGGCTCCGAGCGGGCGGATTCCTGGGCGACCGACGGCCACAAGTGGCTGAACGTGCCCTACGACTCGGGCATCGCTTTCTGCGCCCACCCCGAATCCCATCGGGCCGCGATGTCGGTGCGCGCTGCCTATCTCGAGCAGGCCGACCCCGACGCCGCCCGGGATCAGTTGGACTGGAATCCTGAATTCTCCCGACGGGCCCGAGGCTTCCCGATCTACGCAGCGATCTGCTCGCTCGGCCGCACTGGGATCACCGAGCTCGTCGAGCGCTCGTGCGAGCTCGCTCGGCAGTTCGCGGACACGCTCGGGCCGGCCGACGGCGTGGAGGTGCTGAACGAGGTCGTCCTGAATCAGGTTCTCGTCCGCTTCGGAGACGACGATGCGCTCACCCAGGAAGTCGTGCGGGCGGTGCAGGAGGACGGGACGTGCTGGCTCTCGGGCACCACCTGGCAGGGGAAGGGGGCAATGCGGATCTCGGTCTCGAACTGGCAGACCACACCAGCTGACGTGGAGCGCTCTGCGGCCGCGATCCTCGCCTGCGCAGCTCTTCCAGTCGGTTAGAACCGGCCGCCGCGCCCGTGCGCCCGTCGCGCCGAGACGTTGTGAGCCCTCGCCTCGAGGACGTCGTCGAGCGGCTCCAGCTCGGGTGGGTCGCCACCAGATGCGTGAGCCAGAGCCTGCGCCAGGAGCCAGTCGGCCAGCCACGGGTTCCGGGGCAGGAGTGGGCCGTGAAGGTACGTCCCGACGGCCCGTCCGACGCGGCAGCCCTCGGCACCCGACTCGCCGTCGTTGCCGAATCCCGCGACAACCCGGCCGAGCGGCTCCGCGCCCGGGTCGAGCCGCGTCCGGCCGACGTGGTTCTCGAACCCCGCAAGCGTCCGCTTGCTCCCCGGCTCGAGCTCGCACTCGAGGAGGACGTCGCCGATCATCCGTCGGTCGCCGGCAACCGTCTCGTGCGGGAAGAGGCCCACGCCGGGCATGTCCGAGCCCTCGAGGCCGCGATACCCGCGTCCGAGCAGCTGATAGCCGCCGCACACGGCGAGTACCGCCGCACCATCCGCGACCGCCTCCTCGATCGCGGCTCCCTTGGCAGCGAGGTCGGGCGCGATCAGGGCCTGCTCTCGATCCTGGCCGCCGCCGACGTACAGCAGGTCGTGCGCGGCGGGATCGAGCTCGTCTCCGAGGCTCACGGCGGCGACCTCGAGCTCGTGCCCCCTGAGCCGCGCCCGCCGGGCGAGCACTGCGATGTTCCCGCGATCGGCATAGATGTTCAGATAGTCGGGATACAGGTGACCGATCCGGATCTTCACGCCTTCGACTCCCAATAGGGCCGCGTCAAGCCGCGCTCGGTGACGATCCGCTGCAACGCGAGCATCGCGGTGTAGGTGGGGAGGACGACCAGCTCGCCTCCGGGCGGGGTCAGCTCCAGTCCCCGATCGAGCGCGCGCTCGAGGTCGTCCTCGAGCTCGAGGCTCGACTCCGGCAGGCCGCCGTAGACGCAGCGCAGCCCCAGCTCGGCTGCCCGGTCGCCCGTGGCGATCAGGTGCTCGGTCGAATCGAGCAGAGGCTCCAGGTCGATATCCCAGATCCAGGAGACGTCCTTCCCGTCCGCGATCGCGTCGTTCAGGGCGATCAGGAGCACCTGCGGGGCGCCTCCGTCCTCCAGGGTCCTGACGACCTCGTTCGCACCCGCCGGGTTCTTGATCAGGAGCACGAGGATCGTCTTGTCGCCGCTGGCAATCCGCTCGAAGCGCCCGAACGCGGCCCCGAAACGGTCGAGACCGGCCCGGATCTCCTCGAGCGAAGCGCCGAGGGTCTGCGCGAGCGCGGCTGCGCCGACCGCGTTGTAGACGTTGTAGAGGCCCGGAAGACGCAGTGCGACCCGAATCGACCCGGCCGGCGTGACGAGCTCGAACGACGCGCTCTCGAGCCCGTTCAGCTCGATCGCGCGTGCAGCCACGCGGAGCTCCGGGCGGGAATGGCCGCACGAAGGGCAGCTGTAGTCGCCGAGATGGCCGACGTAGGCCGCCGCGAAGTCGTACGGGTGCCCGCAGCGGATGCAATACCTCGAGTCGGCCGCGTGCTGCATCGCGGCCCGCGCGTGACGGGGGTCGTCGAGCCCGTAGACGACCGTCGAGCCCCGATCCCGACCCAGGTCGCCCACCTGGGGATCGTCCCCGTTCACGACCAGAATCGCCTCCGAGCCCATCCCCGCGACCATCGTCCGCCAGCCGTCCGCGACGTGCTCGAGCTCGCCGTAGCGGTCGAGCTGGTCGCGGAAGAGGTTGCCGAGCAGGAGCGCGCGTGGGCGTACGCGGCGCGCGACCTCGGGCAGCGCCGCCTCGTCGACCTCGAGCAGGCCGAGCTCCGCGTCGCGCACGTCGAGCAGGGTGGAGGCGACGCCCGAGACGAGATTCGCGCCGGAGCGGTTCCAGGCGAGCTTCGTCCCGGGCCCGAGGATCTCGGCCACCATCGCCGTCGTCGTCGTCTTGCCGTTCGTCGCCGAGACGGCGACCGCGCCCTGCGGCAACCGTGCCGCGAGCGCGTCGATCGCCCCCGGGTCGAGCTTCCACAGGAGCTTCCCCGGCAGGGTGGTGCCGCCGCCCGTGCCCGCCAGCCGGGAAAGGCGGGCCGCCGCGCGGGCGGCGAGAGACTCGACGGCGAGACGGGCGCTCATGCGGCTTCGAGCCTAGAGGAAGCGTCCGGAAGGCCGTTCCACTCCCTCGATCGAGGGAACTTGAGCCTCCGCGCCGTCCGCCCTCACCCGGAAGGGGGAGGTACCCCCCCGAAACCGCGCATAGATTCAGCGCGGTTCCGAATACGAGGAGTCCGGCTGTGGCACGTGCGGGCTCTGTTGATTGTCATGCGGCTCGCGCCTCGGCGCGAACAAGGAGAACGATGGGAAGAAAGTCAAGTAACCGCGGAGACGTTCGCCAGAGCGCCCTTTGGGGCTCCGGCAACCGCGGCGGCGAGCACCGGTCGAGTGCCCTCTGGGGCAAGGGTGGCCGGGGCATCGCGACGACCGTCGTTGCGCTTTCTCTTGCGCTGCCGCTTGCGGCATCCGCAGAGTCGGGCAAGGGCAGCCTCGGATCGTCGCACGGCGCCTCGTACGTCTCGAGCGGCCTCATGAACAAGGCGAAGAACAATCCGAACGAGCTGGTCAGCGTCATCGTCATGTCGGATTCCGGCACCGCCGACGCAGAGAAGGCGACGAAGGCACTCGGCAAGCTGCAGCAGCGTCTCGGGCTCATCGACGGCGTCGCTGTCGAGCTCCGGGCGCGGGAGATCGAAAAGCTCGAGCGGATGTCGGGCCTGACGATCACCGAGAACGCTCCGCTCCGGGCCCAGGCCCTCAGCACAACGCAGCTGTGGCCATACGAGAACGGTGTCACGAAGCTGTGGAACGGTCCGAAGGCTCCGGCCATCGCGATCGTGGACTCAGGCATCGACGCGACCCGGTCGGACTTCCTCGGCCGCGTCAAGCTCGAGAAGAACTTCGTCTCGCGCGGCGTCAACACCTCCGGTGACGGTCGGGGACACGGGACGTTCGTCGCGGGTATCGCGGCAGGCGCAGGTGTCGGTTACGCCGGCGCGTCTCCGAGCTCGGACATCGTCTCGCTCGACGTTCTGAGCGACAACGGCTCCGGGCTGACGAGCGACGTGATCGCGGCGTCCGAGTGGATCTACCAGAACCACCGTCAGTACAACATCCGGGTTGCGAACTTCTCGCTTCACTCCGGTGGAACGGCGAACTTCTACAACGACCCGCTCAACCGGGCCGTCGAGAAGCTGTGGTTCGACGGCGTCGTCGTGGTGGCCGCTGTGGGCAACTACGGGATCCCGACCGGACCGAGCCGGGTCAAGCACGCTCCCGGCAACGACCCGTTCGTGATCAGCGTCGGCGCGGCCGACATCGGCGGCACGGTGAGGTTCAACGACGACACGCAGGCACCGTGGTCGGCCTATGGCTATACGCGGGACGGCTTCATGAAGCCG
>Ga0136611_10000320_pt1 | contig 30691 bp, 28 predicted proteins | sample AntDrymUQ2232306_2_FD_106645 | JGI IMG/M metagenome (GOLD analysis project Ga0136611, IMG submission 106645) | Polar desert sand microbial communities from Dry Valleys, Antarctica - metaG UQ223 (23.06) | ecosystem: Environmental > Terrestrial > Soil > Desert | place: Antarctica: Dry Valley...
CCATCAACCGGTCGATTATCGCACGCTGCAACAATTACCGGGCAAAAAAACGGCGGGCATCATGCCCGCCGTCGTTGTACCCTCGGAGGGATTCGAACCCCCAACCCCTTGTTCCGAAGACAAGTGCTCTATCCCTTGAGCTACGAGGGCTAGTTTTCCGCGTACGTTCGCGGTTCTGTGCTTCCGCTGGACCGATTGATCTCCCGAAACAAAGTGCTCAGTTTCCCCTGTCCAAGCTCTCGCTTGAACCTCTGAATTATACCTCACATCTATCGGAACCGAAGCATGACCAACGGCTCGTTCTCGCGGGGTTCGGAGTCGTGCGATACTATGGGCACACAAGAAGTGTCGCGTAGAAGCGAGTGGTTCATGCTGAAGCCCGAAGAGTTGGCTCGACAAGGGATCGATTCTGCGCTCATCGCTGCCGGATGGGTGGTGCAGGATGCTCCTGCGATGAACCTGTATGCCGGCAATGGTGTTGCAGTGCGCGAGTACCCGATGAGTCGAGGACACGGCTTCGCGGATTACCTGCTGTTCGTGGATCAACGTGCTATCGGTGCTATCGAAGCAAAGAAGCGGGGGACAACCCTGACCGGGGTTGAGGTGCAGTCCGGGAAGTATGGAGAAGGACTACCGGCCGGTGTGCCAGCGCATCACAAGCCGCTGCCGTTCCTGTATGAGAGCACCGGCCTCGAGACTCGCTTCACGAATCAACTTGATCCGGAGCCACGTAGCCGGTCGGTGTTCAGCTTCCACAGGCCTGAGACTCTAGCGCGATGGGTGAATCGTGGGAAGACTGGCAGTGCGGTGCTGAAGCAGGCTGCTGAAGAATCGGTACCGTACACGGTCGATGGATCGAGTTCGCATCGGACACTGCTGCGGCAGGGACTGCAAGCGATGCCTCCGGTTGTTGAGACTGGCTTGTGGCCGGCACAGATTCGAGCAGTACGCAGCCTTGAGGAGTCGCTGAAGCGTGACCAGCCGCGTTCGCTGGTGCAGATGGCTACCGGGAGTGGGAAGACCTTCACTGCGATCACGAGCATTTACCGGCTCATCAAGTACGCGGGTGCTGAGCGGGTGGTCTTTCTGGTGGACCGTGCGAACCTTGGCCGGCAGACACTGAAGGAGTTTCAGAACTACACGACTCCGGATGATGGTCGCAAGTTCACCGAGTTGTACAACGTCCAGTTGCTCCAGTCGAACAAGATCGATCCGGTGGCTCGGGTAGTCATCACGACTATTCAGCGGCTGTTCTCGATGTTGCGCGGTGAGGAGCTGGCTCCAGAGGACGAGGAAGGCTCGCAGTTCGATACCGCGTCCCAAGCGGCCTCCGAGCCATTGCCAGTGCCGTACAACCCGTACATCCCGATTGAGACCTTCGATGTGATCTTCACGGATGAGTGTCACCGCTCGATCTATAACCTTTGGAGGCAGGTGCTCGAATACTTCGATGCCTACCTGATCGGGCTGACCGCTACACCATCGAAGCAGACCTTCGGCTTCTTCAACCAGAATCTGGTCATGGAGTACAACCACCAGCAAGCGGTGATTGACCGGGTGAATGTGGACTACGACATCTACCGGATTCGGACGAAGATCAGCGAGGGTGGCTCTACGGTTGAGTCCGGGGTCCACATCGACAAGCGTGACCGGCTGACCCGGACGAAGCGCTGGGAGCTGCTGGAGGAGGAATTCTCCTACGATCCCAACGCGCTGGACCGAACGGTCGTGTCGATGGGGCAGATTCGAACGATCATTCGCGAGTTCCGGGACAAGCTGTTTACGGAGATCTTCCCCGGCCGGAACACCGTGCCGAAGACTTTGATCTTCGCGAAGGATGACTCGCACGCGGACGATATTGTGGATGTGGTGCGGCAGGAGTTCGGGAAGGGGAACGACTTCTGCCAAAAGATCACCTACCGCACGACCGGCAAGAAGCCCGAGGATCTGTTGCAAGAGTTCCGCACCACGTTCAACCCACGCATCGTGGTTACGGTGGACATGATCGCGACTGGCACAGATATCAAGCCGGTTGAGATTGTGATGTTCATGCGAGCGGTGAAGAGCCGCAACTTCTTCGAGCAGATGAAGGGTCGTGGGGTTCGGGTGATGAACGACACGGACTTCCAGCAGGTGACTCCGGATGCCAAGAGCAAGACTCACTTCGTGCTGATCGACTGTGTTGGGGTGACTGAGCAAACGATGACCGATCAGCCTTCGATGGAGCGGAATCCAACGATTGGGTTCGAAAAGCTGCTGAACATGGTCGCGGTTGGGAATGTGGATGAGGATGTGCTGTCCTCATTGGCTGGCCGGCTGGCACGACTTGATCGGCAGCTTGGGAATCCGGAACGTGAGAAGCTGACTCAGGTTGCGGGTGGTGTCACGCTGAGGGAGATCGCGGCTGGGCTGCTTGAAGCCACCGATCTTGATCGACAGGTGGATGCGGCTCGACTAGCCAACGGACTCTCCAGCGACATTGACCCGACAGCGGAGCAGATCGAGGACGCACGCTGGCAGTTGCTCCGGGATGCGGTGAAGCCGTTGGCCGCGAATCCTGAGCTACGCTCTCAGATTGTCCAGATGAAGCAGTCGTTCGAGCAAACCATCGACCCGATCAGCGTGGATGAGGTGATCGATTCCGGGTATTCAGAGGCTGCGCGGGAGAAGGCTGCATCGGTCGTGCGCTCATTTGAGTCCTACATCGAGGAGCACAAGGACGAGATCACTGCGCTTCAGGTGCTCTACAATCGTCCCTACGGGCAGCGAATGACCCTCAAGGACATACGAGACCTTGCAGCCACGATTGCCGCTCCACCGCGCTCGTGGACACCGGACCTGCTCTGGCATGCATACGAGACACTGGACAAGTCGAAGGTGCGTGGCTCGGCTGAAAGGACTCTGACCAACATCGTGTCGCTCGTGCGATTCGCAACCCATCAGGCCGATGAACTGGTGCCATTCCCGGTGCATGTTCAGGCTCGGTTCGATGCGTGGATGGTGCAGCAAGAGGGGCTTGGGAGATCGTTCACTCCTGAGCAGCGGCAGTGGTTGCAGGATATCTGTGATCACGTTGGGGGCAGTCTACGGATTGAATGGGACGACTTCGACAATGCTCCATTCGTGCAGCGAGGTGGGCTGGGGAAGGTCCACCAACTCTTTGGTGAGGGGTTGGAGCCATTGCTAGATGAACTGAACAGGGTGCTGGTTGCGTGATCGATAGCGATAGTAACGACCTTCCACGGGGATGGGATTCAGTGGCTCTCGGTGACCTCGGTCAATGGTTGGGAGGTGGCACTCCGAGCAAGAGCAGATCGGAGTTCTGGTGCAACGGGACAATCCCGTGGATTTCTCCTAAGGACATGAAGGCCAACCGCATCATCGACACAGAAGATCACATCACTCCAGCAGCACTGGGCTCCTCTCCTACAACCATGCTAGAGGCTGGATCAGTGGTCGTGGTGGTTCGCAGTGGCATCCTGCGGCACTCGTTGCCGGTTGCCGTAACACGAGTGGACGCGACCCTAAATCAGGACTTGAAGGGCTTGCGTCCTTCACCTGCATTCGTGCCGGATTACGTTGCCTACGCACTGCGCAGGTACGAGGATATTCTGCTCCAGACCTGCTCCAAGACCGGCACGACCGTACAAAGTGTTGAGTTTCCCGAGTTCCTTCGATTCCAGATCCCGGTTGCACCGCTCTCTGAGCAACAGCGCATAGTTGCAGCAATCGAGGAGCAGTTCACGCGGCTGGATGCGGCTGTCGCGGGGTTGAAGCGGACACGGGCCAATCTCAAGCGGTATCGAGCGGCTGTATTGGCTGCTGCCTGTTCTGGTCGGCTGGTTCCGACTGAAGCGGAGTTGGCAGCGCGAGAAGGTCGGGGCTACGAGCCGGCTGACCAGTTGCTTGAGCGCATCCTTCGCGAGAGGCAAGAGCGGTGGGAAGCAGATCAACTCGCGAAGATGCAGGCACTCGGCAAGGTGGCTACAAGTGAAACTTGGAAACGAAAATACAAGCAGCCACTACGTCCGGATCACGAAATTCTCCCGAATGAAACCCTTCCCGATGGGTGGACATGGGCTACATTGGGCCAACTTGCGTGGTCTGTGAAGGACGGACCCCATTACAGTCCGAAGTATGTTGAGGATGGAATTCCATTCATTTCCGGGGGTAATGTCCGCCCCTCGGGCGTAGATTTTAAATCTGCGAAGCGGATATCTCCCCAATTACATGAGGAGCTTTCCAAGCGATGCAAGCCCGAACTTGGTGACATGCTTTATACAAAGGGAGGTACGACCGGGATTGCACGAGTCAACACGTACAGCCATGAGTTCAATGTTTGGGTTCACGTAGCTGTTCTCAAGCTGGTGCAATCAATTGAGCCGTTTTACTTGCAGCACACGTTGAACGCTCCTGCCTCCCATGCTCAGGCTCAGCGCTATACACATGGAGTTGGTAACCAAGACTTGGGTTTGACTCGAATGGTCAACATTGTCTTCGCACTGCCACCTCTGAGCGAGCAAGTCCGAATTGTGGATGAGGTCGATAGAAGGCTTAGTGTCATTGCAGAGCTTGAGACTTCGCTACATCACGCGCTTGCCCGTGCAGAACGGCTTCGACAGTCAGTTCTACAGCGAGCGTTCGAAGGCAAGCTTGTTCCCCAAGACCCAACCGATGAACCTGCTGAAGTTCTGTTGGAGCGAATCAAACAGGAACGAGCTACCCAACCAACGAACGGCAGTTGGGGACGACTTCGAAAAGCACGCGGCATGAAACCGCTGTTCGAACTACAGGAAGTCGGTGAGCAGTCGTGAGCGGTAACAACCATTCCCAACAAGTCGTCCAGAAGCTGTGGAACTACTGCAACGTGCTGCGGGACGATGGACTCTCCTACGGTGACTACGTGGAGCAACTGACCTTCCTGCTCTTCCTCAAGATGGCTCACGAGCAGACTCAGCCACCGTGGAGGAGGGCATCTCCGATCCCAGAGGGCTACGACTGGCCGAGTCTGATGGAGCGCGATGGGGACGAGTTGGAGGTTCATTACCGGCACCTCCTCGAAACGCTCGGTACCTATCCGGGGATGCTCGGCATCATCTTCCGCAAGGCTCAGAACAAAATCCAAGATCCAGCCAAGCTGCGGAGGCTGATCGCGGACCTGATCGACCGTGAGCAGTGGATGATCCTCGATGCGGACGTGAAGGGTGATGCGTACGAGGGGTTACTCGAAAAGAACGCGCAGGACACGAAGGGTGGAGCTGGGCAGTATTTCACGGCTCGACCGCTTATTGCTGCGGTTGTCGAAGTGATGCGACCTCAGCCCGGAGATACGATCTGTGACCCTGCATCCGGGACGTGTGGCTTTCTGCTCGCGGCACACGACTACATCATCGAGCGCAACCCGAACATGGATGCCGAGCAGAAGCGACACCTACGGCTGCAAGCGCTGCATGGTCAGGACATCGTTGATGCAGTGGTTCGGCTCGGTGCGATGAACCTGCTGCTGCACGGTATTGGTCCGCTGGCTGATGAAGCTGATCCACCGATTCAGAAAGCGGACAGCCTCGCATCCGATCCGGGGAAGCGCTACAGAGTGGTGTTGACCAACCCTCCGTTCGGTCGCAAGTCGAGTGTGATGGTGGTCAACGAAGAGGGCGAGCAGGACCGCGCAGCGCTGAACGTGTACCGCGAAGACTTCTGGGATACGACATCAAACAAGCAGTTGAACTTTCTCCAGCACGTGCACACGATCCTTGAGACCCATGGTCGCGCTGCGGTGGTCGTGCCGGATAACGTGCTGTTCGAAGGTGGGGCAGGGGAAACGATTCGAAGGAAGCTGCTTCAGACTGCCGAGGTTCATACGCTGCTTCGATTGCCGACCGGTATCTTCTACGCACAGGGCGTGAAAGCGAACGTCCTCTTCTTCGATAAGCGACCTGCTAGCGAGTCACCATGGACAAAGCAGCTTTGGATCTACGATCTTCGGACCAACATGCATTTCACGCTCAAGACCAACCCGCTGAAACGTTCTGATCTGGATGAGTTCGTTGCGTGCTTCAATCCGAACAACCGGCATGATCGGACACCAACGTGGTTGGAGGAGAATCCGGATGGTCGCTGGAGAGTCTTCAACTACGATGAATTGATGCAGCGGGATAAGGTGAGTCTCGACATCTTCTGGCTGAAGGATGAGAGTCTGGAGGATGCGGCCGGTCTCGCTGATCCGGATGTGATCGCGCTGGAGATCATCGAGGACTTGAGAGCCGCGTTAGAAGAGTTTGAAGCGATTCAGAGTGACCTTGCAGTCGGTGAAGCGCTGGAAGTAGCCGGGGATGACTGAGGTTGCCATCCCCGGTGAACCTTGGAGTCGTGGCTAATCTGGCTCATTCGGTTCCTGAGCTGCGGTGATCGTTCGGGAGATCCAGTCCGGTGCTACGCTGTCTGCGCATCCGTAGAGATCTACGATGATGCATGCGAGCGTGAACTGTTCAGTCAGTGGGTTCTCGATCCCTTCGGCTGTCAGTATCCGCACCAGCCGTTCGATTGCCTGAGACAGGCTCGGGCAGGACTCGTGTGTGGTTGCGAGTGTCGTACGTTCCTCGTGTGGTCGGAGCATGGTTCCCAGCCTCTTCAATATTCGCTCGGTAGGAGCAGTGTGGTGGCTGATCGGTCAGCCTCGGTGATGATCCAGATCCGGTTCTCTTCCGAGAGGGTATAGGCACTGAGCAGCCGGAGTCCGTGCTTCAGCGCGTAACGGTTGGCTCGCTCATCCTCCGTGCACAAGTGTCCCCAATCCCCGCGTAGGTGCCGGCCGAGAAGTGCAAGCGGGGTGGTGTGTGCTTCAGAGATCGCGGTCAGTGCTCCGGGTGTTGCGACAACCTGACCGAGTGAAAACAGCATCTGTGTGTCCATTCTTGGGAGGCAGCCGGGGTGGTTAGCCCCGACCGCTAATCCATCAAGCGTTATGCGGCTAGGAGGGCGTCCTCTTCATCACTCAGCCACCCTGAGACCGAGAGAACGAGCGCAACGTGCTGGCAGGCCAGTCCCTTTTCACCTGCGTGGCAATCGCAGTACGCGATCACGTTGGAGACTCCGTTGACAATGCGAACTGAGTAGAATCTGCCTTGATTGGAATGGCTCGACACGGCCCACAGTTCGACATAGCGATCGCGTTCATAGAATGACTCACGGAATGTGACATCGAGATCACGGGCCTTGGCTCTGATAAGCGCTCGCGACCACGTTTCCTGCGTGAGATCGACCACCATTGGTGAGACTCCCTTCGACCGGTAACTGACCTAACGACCGAGGTGCTGTGCTTACCTCTCCTATATAATACTATAAGTAGCCTACTATGTCAATAGTCGGCTATGCATATTAGTCCATTAGCGCTGTGGTATGATGGATTAGCGGTATCAGTCGAGCGCGACATTAGAGGCACGGTTGAGGACAATACGAGAACTACGCGAAGAACGCGGTTGGACTCAGCTTGAGTTAGCGAACAAGCTGGGTTTGACTCCGCTTGCAGTCAGCAATTGGGAGCGAGATGTCTCCGAGCCGCGAGCTTCACAACTGCGGGCGCTAGCTCGATTATTCGGAGTCAGTAGCGATGAGATTGTGATCCCCGGGGAAAAGCGGAGGAATGAAAAAGCCGGGGCATGAACGAGCCATGCCCCAGCTGCACAGTACCCGACCTGAGGTCAGAATCAGGTCCGGAGCGCTGTAGATTGTAGCCGAGCCACCATCAATGCGTCCTGATCGCACTTTGGGCACACGAATACCTTCGGAATTCGTCCAACCACGTTCTGGACTCACTTGACTCTGGCCAGCAGCCTAGAACGGGATGTCTTCGAAAAGGTCTACGCTTCGGGTGTCGCTACCGTTGGTCTCTACAGTGGATGGCACCCTTTGATCCTCTTGGCACCCTATGGGGCTACCATGGTCTAACAATCTCCAGTACCAGATCCCATTGTTAGAAAATCCTCTTCGATAACTCTCAACCAAGCCAACCTTCGCTCGGTCAAGCGTGCGGTCGCTGATTCCCTGCTCTCGGCCTGCGTTGACAGCCTCCGATGCCGGCCGTTCACCAGCAGCGAGGTAGGTACGGAGAAATTCCCTGGCCTCTTCGAGTGAAGAGCGAGGTTCGAACATATCTCGTGAGAGCATTCGGAGTGCTTCATTCGCAGTGATCGATGCTTCACCTTCCCAAACTAGGTGAGGCTGCCCGTTCGAATGCTCTTCAAGTCGGTACACGAGCGCTGGAGCTTCGCGGCCAAGGTTCATCTTCACCACCGCGAGCAGCCTCTTGGTCTCATCCTCTGGATGCCGGGTTACCAGCAGACCTGCACGTGCTGCACCGATGATGCCGATACTTCCTCCACCACGATAGATGGCCTGGGTTCCTTCGCTCTTGTTGAGATGTCGGACAACGAGCACCGCTGCTCCTGTCCGTTCTGCAACCGCAGCGAGTGGTGTCATTACAGTTCGGATCTCCTGGTCACCGTTGGAGCGCACATCCCGAGATAACGCGGCCATCAGCGGATCGATGACTACGAGCTTCACATTGAGCGTGCGCACGATACGCTCAATGATATTGAGGTCTTGCGGCAGGTATGGAGGCCGTGGGTTGCCTTGCCCATCTGTGAGAGTAGACAAGGCATGGACACGGTAGAGATCAGCAGCGGCTGTTTCCAATCGCGGTCGGATTGTGTCACCGAGACCATCCTCGTAACTGACCACAAGCACATCAGCGGGACCCTCAAGATCGCTCGCTGTGTCATCGGGCATCATTGAGCCGTTTGTTACACGAGCAGCGAGATCTAAGGTCAGAGCCGATTTCCCGGTGCCTGGATCACCATCAAGCACGGTCACCTTCCCGAGCGGGATACGGTTTCTCCACAACCAGTGGACCTCTTCTGACACTACATCGGCTAAGGTGATCACGGAAGGTTCACATAGAGTGCCAACATCTCCAAAGGGTGCCAACGCTTCCTGAAGGCTCCCATCTTGATTGGGTTCCCGCTCAGTGGTCGGCTTCGAATTCGTGGACTGCGCGAGAAAGCTACGCACGTTATGCAGCGTAGTTGCGAGGTAGTCATCACCTCGCTCCTCGTACTTGGACTGCTGGCCGATAGGGAACGCTTCATAAACTGACCGAATCTCATCATCATCTAGTCGGAGCGCGGCAAGTGCAGTGCAGACCTGAGCATCCAGCTTGGATCGGTCATCTAGTGGTTGTGGCCCCTCCTCAATCAGCTCTCGGATTCGCTTTGACAAGCGAGACTTGACAGCTTCGAAGATCTCGTAGCCTTCATGCGCGGAGTTCTCGCTGAACGAAGTGGTCGGGACGCGTGGCTGCTTCTCAGATGCACGGGTTAGCATCTCGACAACCCACGCAGGTGGTTGAGGCAAGAGATTCACGTTGTCCGGAAGTGCTGTGAGGAGCTGATACACTCGGCCACTGCGATGCCGGCTGGGCGGTGCGACCACGTATCCATCCGAAACGATGTCATACTCTTCAGCGCGACATATTCGGTGCATGAGGCAGTTGCTCGGTCGTTGGAAGTAGAACTGCTCATGTCCTTGCCCACCACCAGTCGCTGCGAGGAACGTTTCGGGGAGACCAAGCTCCTGAAACCTGGCCAACCAGTCTGGTGAATCGGGAGCCACTACCACCAGATTTGAAGCCGCGAGCGCGATTCCGATGTTCGCGTTTGGGAATTCTGACCACCAACGTTCGATGATGCGCTGGTCTGTCGTTGCATCCAGGTGTCCCCGAGGCACCAACCGTGAGACCGGGTGCTTTCCAATATTCCGGCAGCTGTCGTTGCCACAGCTACAACGTCCATCCTCCCTTGCGGAATGAACGGGCAGAACTGCGAATCCTCGCATCGCGTAATCGAGAGCCGACTCTCGAAGCGTGAGGCTCGATCCTTCTGCCTGGATCAGTTGATGTTCACTTGTCTCGATTCTCAGTTCCATAGTGTCTATTCCTCCTAAGTTGGGCTTGAAGTCCTCCAAACTCTGCTGCGCTTCACAGTCGTTGTTCTCCTTCAGCACAAAAATAATCGCAGGTCTCTCCACCTGCGGACTGATCGAAGTCAGGATCTCGCTAACTCGTTACGCATCGGGTCACATGGCCAATGCATCCATGCACCCGCTAGTTGGGGCGATACAGCATCGTTCACCTCCTTTCCCTGATGAAGACCCCCTCTAATACATACCCGTTTCAAAGGGCAAAATGGCACTTGCTGAAATCCGCGTCCAGACAACGAAAACAGCGGTTTGATGAAGATACTGGTGTACAATGAGTTTCATAAATGAGAACCACTTGTCGGCCACTTGATACTGGTCGGCCTCTCGACCCGGAGGGAAGAACCAATGAGCATTAGCCAGAGGCAACGCGGTGTACAGGACGTTTATCTTCAGGCAGCATCTGAGCGCTTCTCGACATGGTTACGTGACCGGCTTGCCGAGCAGGGAATGGTTCCGAACGACCTCGTTCGTGCAACTGGCAAATCGAAGAGCGTGGTCTCGAAGTGGTGCAATGGGCGGAATCTGCCAACTCCGGAGAATGCTGTCCTCGTAGCGGACGTGCTCAAAGTTCAGTACCAGCTTGTTTTCGATCTTATCTCTCCGATGGCCACCAATCAGAAGTGGACCTCCAGCGATGGGATCGATGAAGAGATCCGGCACTACGCAGAACGGTTCAACAATCTCCCGTACCCGCTCAAGGATGTCGTTAAAGCCCAGCTGAAGGCTGTTTACAACATTGCCAGCAGAGAAGAGCAGAAGCGAAAGCCGCGCGGAGAAGTCAGCCTCTCGGCTGTCCGCGAATCACAGGAACAGATGCTCACCCGCGACAATCCATTCTCGGAGCCGAGGCAGGCAACTTCGTAGTAACTCAATCCTCGTACGGACTGATTGCTATCGGAGGATTCACGCTCGGTGCGAGCGATCTCCGCTGCCCGTCCATGCTACGCGACCGGGCATTGCGAAGAGATGGTACAGCTGGGGTACTGCCCGGCAGTTCGGACATTCATAGGATTCTCGCGTTCGTTGACTACTCAACGAAAGCAAGCGTTACGGTGGTACGCTCGGTGGTCAACGGTCGCTTGGGATGTATGCGCATCCAAGACCGTTGCGCGGCAAAGTTCCGTTTCCGGTCTAACAAACCCATGCTCCGTTTGCCGGGTCGGGTCATTGAAGTTCAACTGGTACCGTGTCCTGCGATGCTGTCTCCCACTTGGTATTGATTTGTCACCGGCTGGGAGTGGGAATAGGGAGGTTCACCCCCATACCTTCTCGGCTCCTGATCCTGGTACGGGTCTGGAGTCCCATACCGGATTATGGACATTGCCATGAATGCCAGTGATGGAGGTTGTAACGGTACTGGACATTCTAACAGTAGATTTGTGATAGACTGTCAAGTGAAACGAATGGATAGTATAGGTGAATGAGCGCGAAGATCACCAAGAGCCAAACGAAGTGACTATTAGAGTTGAGGCATCACATACACTACCACTTACCGTAAGCTTATCGCTCTCAGTTAAGTCACAACTATCTCACCATTTGCTATGGTCCGCTTCCCATTTCTCGCAGCTTACAAAGCACATCGAACTGGAAAACCGACTGACTGCCTGGCAGGACATTCCCGAGGGAGCGCGTTATGAGCACAGGTCATACGTAATTTCAGGCATCCTCGCATCCACAACGTTTTTAGAGTCAACAATAAACGATCTCTATGCGGAAGCCAGAGATACTCCTAATAGACTAACACCGGTACTCGGAGAGGAGTCTACAAAGTGGATCGGAGTGTTATGGTCTAGAGAACGAGATCGCGCGTCCAGTTCGATTGGAAGCATCCTGGAGAAATACCAGTTAGTGCTAGAGGCTACTGGAAAAACACCATTCCAAACAAACATTCTTCCATATCAGGGGCAAGTGATGTGATACATCTAAGAAATGGCTTGGCTCATTACAAACCAGAGTTTCTCACTGGTACCGAGAAGCATTGGTCAGACAGACTGAAGAACAAGTTCCCTGATTGCATCTGGTTCGCTGATAGCCCAGACCCTTCGTTCTTCCCCAACCGGCTCTTGGGGCATGGGAGTGCTCGATGGGCTTATCGTAGCTCTCTTGCGTTCGCAGATGCATTCTTCCAGAAAATCGGAATGCCACCGTACTATGAGTTCATGCGTAGCAGGCTGAGTTCAGAATGAGCGCTGCCACGAGCCTGGGGTAGCGCATCGCACAATTCCTACGAGAGCCGAGCAACGCTTTTGTGATAGTTTCTGACTGTGGCTACATAGCACGCGGAAAGTCATGGGGGTCGTATCGAAAGTTGGAGCTAGTAACCCGGGAATCCAAAGCCCGCTGTCTCGTAGTAGGGAAGGTGTCTCACATTCGACATCGGAGTAGCAATTCGTGATCGTGTTCGCGCGAAGAGAGCGAGTCGTGTTGACTGGCTCTCATTCTCTACCCCGCAACAGAGGGCTAGACCCGGACCTTTAACCGATCCGCTGGACTAAACCGCTTGTGCCGCTCTGACAGGTCTACTGCGCTCTGTCGAGCGTAGTGCTTGGTCATGTAGAGTGTAGTATGTCCCAAGCAGTCTTGGATGTCGAACTCGCGTGCTCCGTTCCGCAACGCGTTCACTGCGAAGCTGTGCCGGAAGCGGTGAGGATGGACGTGAAGCCCTGTTCGCTCCCCGAGCCGCTGGAGTAACTGGAATAACCCAGACCGTGTGAGCGGATCACCAAGTTGGTTCGCAAACGTGTGGGTGTTGGGTTGATCCTTCGCTCCGTGTCGCTTGTGTAGGTAACGCTTGATCGCTCGAAGCGTGCGCGTGGAGACTGGCACGTGTCTCTCCTTTGCTCCCTTCCCGAATACGCGGATCAGTCCACGCTGCCAGTCAATGTCCTTATCTGCAATCCCGATCAACTCCGATGCTCGGATTCCCGAGTCAAACAAGAGCATCACGATGGCAAAGTCGCGCAGTCCTATGACAGTCTTGCGGTCGCACGCTTGAAGGAGGATGTCGATATCGCTGTTGTCGAAGATGTCGAACTCGGTTCGAGGAAGCCTCGGAACGGCTACCCGCTTGGTAGGGTCGGAGGTAATTAGCTCCTCTCGCACACCGAACCCGAACAGAGTCTTCAGCGCGATCACGTTGTTTGTGACCGTTGTTGCCGCGTGAGTCTCCTGCAACGCGGTTACGTACTCTCGGAGGATTCGAGTAGTGATGGCATCACATGACAGCGGATATGCTCGCTGTTCAAGGAACAACGCGAACCTCCGGACGTGATACCGCATGGATGTGATGGTGTGGGGACTCCGGTTGGTGGACCGAGCGGACAACTCGTATTCCTCGAAAGCTCCCAGAGCTGCATACAAAAATCCCCTCTCAGAGGCACCGTTTTCGCGGTGATCCAAAAGGGAAAACCAAGTTCTTAGTCCGAGACCGGATACCAGCGGTTCAGCGTGTTTTCCGCATGCAGTCAAGGATTTTCGAGCCGAGGAGGTTTGGACCCCCAACCCCTTGTTCCGAAGACAAGTGCTCTATCCCTTGAGCTACGAGGGCGTGGAAAGCATCGCGATGCTCACTGAAGAAGTTTACACCGTTGAGACGTCGCTGGCAGCGGTCAACAGAAACAGCGATCCCCCGTGCTGATACGTTCACTGAACGCTCTGCGACGGGGGGAACGTCGATACCGTGTGGGGTGCCCCACGGGGCTCGAACCCGTAACCACTGGTGCCACAGACCAGTGCTCTGCCAATTGAGCTAGGGGCACCGTAGACTGACAATACCGGACCGTAAGCCGAGTTCTGTTTTAGACGGTCATCTATCTCGGCCCTCGCGGGCCGGGCACCGAAGCACCTGCTCTCATCCTCGGGCCTCGGCGAGCAACCTGATCGCGGCCCAATCGGAGATTGCTGCGGGGAGGATTGCCCTTTTCACCCCCGGCATGCCGGGGCATTGTCTCTGTTGCTCTCGCGACCACTGACGTGGCCACGCCAATCTGGACTGTCAACGCGCATCAACCCGCGTTTCCCTGGCTTTCACCAGGCACCCTCGCTCTATGCAGCTCGGACTTTCCTCTGGCGGCTGCCAGCGACCGTCCGTCCGGTATCATTCAGTTGTTAAAGCGCGGCTCGGTTGCCCGGTCCGCGGTCGATGGTGCCGAAGGGGAGACTTGAACTCCCACGCCCTTACGGGCACTACGCCCTGAACGTAGCGCGTCTGCCGATTCCGCCACTTCGGCGCGTTGCTCTCGCGAGCGCACAGAAGTATAGCACGATCGGATATTGGTCACAAATGCCGCTGCTCGCCGCTTCGAGACCATTTGAACCCGCCGGTCATCGATGAGAAGGCTGCTTTCGCGACGCGCGCCTGCTATTCGCGCAACGCTCTATTCGAAGGCCGATTGTTCACTTTGTGGGGAGGCCGAGTTGGTCGTTCGTCGCGTATTCGGTGCTCGTCAGGTTGATGTCGTAGACATCATCGGGGACCGGCGACTCGAGGATGCGTACGTCTTTCGTATTCCGGTTCTGGTGGTTGATGGACGGGTGCTAGCGGAGGGACGCATCACGTTGGCGGATGCACAGGCGGCACTACATGCGGCGCATGCGGCGCGCGTGCGACCTGGATCTGGCGAGCGGGTCTGATGGCTCGACGATCACGCCGCACATCCAGGACGAACCTGCCGTTCACGTTCCTGGCAGTCATCATCATTGTCTTTCTGCTGGCGAGCAGCGTCCTCATCCTGATTCCGTTTGGATCGGATGGCGAAGGCGATGAGCCGCTCGACGACGATGTCGTCCGTGTGACTCCCGGCGCTGAAGTCTCCCGGCTGGAGACGGCGATTGCCGCCAACCCGCAGGATGTCGATTCGATCGTCGTCCTGGCGGAGGTGCTGGCGAACAGTGGCCGGATCGCGGAATCATTCCCGTGGTTTGAGCGTGCCATCGAACAGCGTCCTGAGGATGCGACGCTGCGGCTTGCGTTTGGCCGTGCACTCGAACGAGCCGGCAACGATTTCGACGCAGAACTGCAACTGACGCGCGCTGTCGAGCTTGATCCATCCAGCCCGGCAGCGCCGTTTTTCCTCGGCCTCTTCTACGAGATGCAGGAACCAGCCCAACCTGACGACGCGCGCGAGTGGTATCAGCGAGCGATCGATGCCGCCCCTGATTCAGTCATCGCCGATCAGGCACACGATCGGTTGGCTTCGCTTGAACCGGCTGCCTCGCCGGTAGGCACGCCGTAGCGAGATGCAGTACGTCCTCATCAACCACCGCTACTACCCGTTCCTCGGTGGCTCCGAGCGCAACGTTCAGGAGATTGCCGAGCGGCTGGCCGGTGCGGGTGAGCATGTCCGGGTTGTGACGAGCGATGCGTTCGATCTTGAGTACTTCTGGGATCGTTGTCGCCGCAGGATCGACGCGCCCGCCCACGAGGAATACAACGGCGTCACCATCGAGCGCGTGGCGTTGCGCCACTTGCCAGCTTCGTCGCTCCTTTTTCAAGGTGGACGGCGACTGATGGGCGAACTGTCACGAGGGCCATTTCCAGTGTGGCCGTTCGAGCAGGTGGCGATCTGTCAGCCGCTGCTGCCGGGCCTGGCGGCGGCGGTTGGCCAGGCTCCAGTCCCCGATCTGGTGATGGGGACGAACATTGGGCTGGAAGGGCTCGCGATCACCGGCCTGCGTGTGGCGCGGCGGCTTGGCGCGGCGTTTGTGCTGATGCCATTCATCCATCTCGGGCGCGATGACGATCCGATTGCGCGCCGCTACGTGTCGATGCCGCATCAGCGCAAGCTACTGCGCGACGCCGACGCGATCGTCGCAATGACGCGCATCGAGTCGCGCTTTCTCGAATCGCTTGGAGTCGCTCCCGACCGGATTGTCGTGGCTGGCGCCGGAATGACGCCCGCGGATGTGACTGGCGGGGATGGCGCCGCGTTCCGCCAGCGACATGGGTTCCACGACGCCCTTGTCGTTGCGCTGGGTGCGTTGGCTCCCGACAAAGGGACGCGCGAGCTGGTGCAGGCAGTCGCCCGCCTGAACCGATCTGGACGCCGGTTAGACCTCGCGCTGGCGGGTCCATCGCTCAGCAGCTTCGAGCGTTGGTACACTGCGCTGGATGCCGACCAGCGCGTGGGAACACGGTTGCTGGGCGTCATCAGCCCGGAGGAGAAGCGTGACCTGTTCGACGGCGCCGATATCGTGGCGCTGCCGTCGCGGACGGAATCGTTCGGGATCGTCTTCGTCGAGGCATGGGCAAACCGCAAGCCGGTGATCGCTGCTGACGCTGGCGCGGTCCCCGAATTGGTGCGGGACGGCGAGAATGGGCTGCTCGTCCCATTCGGCGATGTCGAGGCGCTGGCATCCGCGATCCTGCGCTTGCTGGACGACACTGCGCTCGCGCGGGCGCTCGGTGAGCGCGGTCACCAACTGGCGACTGAACACTACACGTGGGCTGCCGTTCACGAGCGCGTCAAGGAGGCATTCCAGATCGCGATCGAGCGACGGATGGAGAGGGAGCGTCATGAGCGTCGCGCGTGACGCACTGCATATTCAGGTCGAGCGCGTGCGCTCGGCGCTGCTGGCCCGGCACGGCTACACGTCCGGCATGGAGCTGCCGCGCGATGTTGCTCGCTCACCGCTCGAAGACGTTCAGCGCCTGGCGACCGTCTCGGCCCATTGGGGCATCGCGTCCGACTTGCCTGTCGCCGGTCGGTTTCTGGTGTTGTTCCGGCGCGTGTTGCGAATCGGGCTACGCTGGTACATCAACCCGATCGTCGATCAGCAGAATGCATTCAATGATGCTGTGGTGCGCGCGTTGCATGAGCTTCAGACCGAGAACGAGAAGCTGCATTCACAACTCGTTGCCGAGACGAACCGTTCCTCAGCGGAGCAGACTGCCCGGTGAATGTGCTCGTGCTGCATACGCAGGTTCCGTTCGTGCGCGGTGGCGCTGAGGTGCTGGTTGATGGACTGATCGACGCCCTGCGTGAGCGGGGTCACGCCGCCGATGTTGTCGGGCTACCATTGGCATGGAACCCTCCCGATGACCTGCTGACGACCGCGCTGGCCTGGCGGCTGCTTGATTTGCGACGCTTCAACGATCGCACGGTCGATCGGGTGATCTGCACGAAGTACCCAACCTGGGCGGTTGAGCACGACCACAAGTCGCTCTGGCTGATTCACCAGCACCGCCAGGCGTACGACCTGCATGGCACCGCGTTGAGCGAGTTCACGCCGGATCTGGCGTCGCGCGAGGTACGTGAGCGGGTGGTCGATATCGACACGCTCGGCATTTCCGGATGTTCCCCGCGCTTCGGGATCAGTCGGAACGTCTGTGACCGGCTGCAGCGCTTCAACGGCATCGACGCTGCACCGCTCTACCCGCCGGTTCCGCGTGCGGGCCTTCGAGCCGATGGTTATGAGCCGTATATCCTCAGCGTCGCACGACTCGACGCTGCTAAGCGGATCGAGCCTGCGATTCGGGCGATGACGCAGGTAACGGGTGACTTGCGGTTGGAGATCGTTGGAGACGGACCAAACCGGCGCAAGCTTGAAGATCTAGCGCGAACCTCCGGCGTTTCCGACCGCGTGTTCTTCCGTGGCCGGGTCAGTGATGGCGACCTTGTCGGGCTGTTCAACAACTGTCGTGCTGTGTACTACGCCCCAATCGACGAGGACTACGGTCTTACGGCAATCGAGGCGCTGGCCGCATCCAAGCCCGTTGTGACTGCACCAGACAGCGGCGGTGTTCTCGAGTTCGTTGTCGACGGAGAAACGGGGATCGTGACGACACTTGACGCCGTCTCGCTTGCCGCTGCATTCAACCGACTTGGCGACGCGACAGTGGCGCGTTGTCTCGGCGCGAATGGTCCCGAGCGGACCGCGCCACTGACTTGGAACGCTGTCGTTGACGCGCTGCTGGCGGGTTGACAACGGATGAGTCTTGATCGCGTCCAGTTCGTCACGCCACTGCCGCCGCTACCGACCGGCATTGGACAGTACAGCCGCGATCTGCTCCACGCGCTTGGTGGTGCGTGGCCACTCGATATCGTTCCAGAAGCCGGATCACGCGCCGATCTTGTGGCGGACAGCATGCTCGTCCGGCCATTCCGGCGCGGCGTCCCGTCAATCTTTCAGATCGGCAATAGCGGCTTCCATCGCGTCGCGTATCGGCATGCGCTGCACGAGGCCGGTGTGCTGGTTCTGCACGATGTCCTGCTTCACCACGGGCGCGCTGGTGAGTTGATCCGTGCAGGTGGCGGAGCCGCGTACCCACGGGCCATGCGCCGCCGCTATGGCGCCGTTGGCGTGCGGGCGGTTACCGACATCCTGGCTGGCCGTCCGGTTGACGACATCGGTGCATTTCCGCTATCCGAGGACTACATCGAGCGAGCGCTGGTGACGATAGTCCACAGCGAGTATGCACGCGGACTGGTCCATCGGGTCGTACCGGACGCCAATGTCGTCGTCGTTCCGATGGGTATTCCACTGCCAGCGCTCGTCGATCAGACGGTCGCGCGGACGGCAGTGGGGCTACCCGAAAGTGCGTTCATTGTCGCGTCAATTACTCACGTCAATCCGTATAAGCGGCTGCCAATCGTCCTGCGGGCGATGCGGCGGCTGATCGCCCACGAGCCGGACGCGGTGCTGGTTGTCGCGGGCAGCGTCTCTCCGGGAATCGATCTCAAGCGCCAGGTGGCATTGCTCAACCTCGATCGCAATGTGCGCTTGCTTGGCTATGTCTCAGACGATCAGGCAAGGCTCGTCGCGAGGGCAGCCGATGTCTGTATCAACCTGCGTTACCCGAGCGCGGGCGAGACATCGGCAAGCTTGCTGCGGCTGCTTGGGGCGGGAAGGCCGGTGCTCGCTACGGGAGATCCGTCGATGGCCGAGTATCCGCGCGATGCCGTATTGCCGGTGCCGGTCGACCGCTTTGAGGATGAGATGGTCGCGGACCTGCTGCTGCTGCTCGCGCGCGATCGTGAATTGCGGATGGACGCTGGCGCGGCAGCGCGATCGTTCATCGAACAGAAGCATAATCTGGCGGTGGCGATTGATGGGTATCGTGCTGTCGTACAAGCGGCGTTCGGCATCACGTTGCCAGACGTTCATCCGATCGCGCTTGACGAGCCTGAGCCGGCGGTCGCTCCAGCCGCGCTATCCAGCCAGCCGTTCACGTTCGTCGATTCACGTCTGGCAGACGCGCTGGCGGGGCTGCGTCTGGCTGGTCACGATGCTACGATCCAGGCAGTCGCTCATGCGGCGACACAATTGCACCTTGACAGGTTGATGGCAAACAGGAATGGACGGACATCCGATGAGCCAGGCGTTGCCGATTCGTAAGGAATTGCTTGATATCCTCGCCTGCCCGGTCTGCAAGACCGCAGTCAGGCTCGACGGCGATGTGCTCGTCTGCGACACCTGCAAGCGGCGCTATCCGGTTGAGGATGGGATTCCGATCATGCTGGTGGACGACGAGAAATAGAACATCTGTTCGCGTCAGAATGCTATACTAGCGTGGTGATTGAAGGACTACGCTGACAGGTGGAACCCAGATGACGAGTCGCGTCGTAGCCGGCAAACATCTTGATGAAGACGTGGCGATTGAGACGAGCCTGCGCCCACGTCGTATCAGCGAGTACATCGGCCAGGACAAGGTCAAGCAGACGCTCTCGATCTTCATCGAGGCGGCGCTCGGGCGTGGCGAGCCGCTCGACCACATGCTGCTCTACGGTCCTCCGGGTCTCGGCAAGACGACGCTGGCCAACATAATTGGCGCGGAGATGGGCGTCGGCGTCCGGATCACATCCGGCCCGGCCATCGAGCGCGCTGGCGATCTCGTCTCGATCCTGACGAATGTCAAGGCTGGCGATGTGCTCTTCATCGACGAGATCCACCGCCTGAACCGGGCTGTCGAAGAAGTTCTCTATCCGGCGATGGAGGACTTCGCCGTTGACATCATCCTCGGCAAGGGGCCGGGCGCGCGCTCGATGCGGCTCAACCTGCCGAAGTTCACGCTCGTCGGCGCGACGACGCGACTGGCGTTGTTGACATCGCCGTTGCGCGATCGCTTCGGCGGCGTCTTCCGACTGGAGTTCTATGACGACGAGGCGATCCAGGCCATTCTTCTCCGTTCTGCGCGCATCCTCGGCGTGAAGATCGAGGAAGAGGGTGCGCGCGAGATCGCACGACGGTCGCGCGGCACACCGCGCGTCGCGAACCGGCTGCTCAAGCGTGTGCGCGACTATGCTCAGGTGCGCGCCGACGGCGTCATCTCGTGGCAGGTTGCCAACGCCGCCCTGTCGCTGCTGGACGTCGATGAGCTCGGTCTCGACGATGTTGACCGGCTCATTCTGCTGGCTATCGTCGAGAAGTTTGACGGTGGTCCGGTCGGGATTGACACACTCGCGGCAGCTACCAGTGAAGAGACTGACACGATTATGGATGTCTACGAGCCGTACCTGATTCAGCTCGGATTCCTGCAGCGCACTCCACGCGGTCGTGTCGCGACCCGCCGTGCCTACAGTCACCTCGGCCTGCCAGTTCCGGCAATGCCTGACGAAACCCGTCAGGCGCTGCTGTTCGGCGAGCAGTCGGAGTGACTGACCCACGGCCCGAGCCGCTACCGGTTGAGCGGTACGATTATGATCTGCCTCCCGGTCTCATCGCTCAGCAGCCAGCCGAGCCGCGCGACTCCGCGCGCCTGCTGGTTGTCTCGCGTGCCAGCGGCGCGCTGACCGATCGAATCTTCCGCGATCTTCCCTGCCTGCTGCAACCGGGCGATCTGGTCGTCGTCAACGACACGCGCGTCATGGCGGCCCGGATGATCGCAAGGCGCGCGAGCGGAGGACGGATCGAGTTGTTGCTCCTCGCACAGCGGAACGACAGAACGTGGCGTACACTTGCCCGCCCCGCACGACGTCTCCAGCCGGGAGAAGACCTCATCCTGCTCGATCATGGCGACGCTGCGACGACCGACACCGTGCATGTCGTCGAACGTGACGACGAGGCGGTCATCGTGGCATTTCAGGATGAAGGAGCGATCCAGCGTCATGGCCGGGTTCCATTGCCGCCATATATCCGCGATATGAGCGCCGATCCCGAGCGCTATCAGACGGTCTACAGCCGCCAAACCGGGTCTGCCGCCGCCCCGACGGCAGGGCTGCACTTCACGCCAGCCGTGATGGACGCCTGTCGTGCGCGGGGGATCGAATTCGCGACCGTGACACTGCATGTCGGCCTTGACACCTTCCAGCCGATCAAGACCGCCGACGCCCGCGATCACCAGATCCACTCCGAGTGGTTCGAGATTTCGGCGGAGACGATGATCACCGTTGCGGAAGCAAAGCGAACGGGCAGACGGATCGTCGCCGTTGGCACGACATCCGTGCGAACCCTCGAATCGGCGGCTGACGCCTTCATGTCGTCGGAACCTGCTGCCACGCTGCTCTCCGGACCTACAAGACTCTACATAACACCCGGATACCAGTACCGGGTCGTTGATGTCATGCTGACAAACTTCCATCTGCCACGCACGACGCTGCTGCTGCTCGTCTCGGGATTCGCGGGCGAGGAGCTTGTCCGTACAGCTTATGCGCACGCGATCCAGGCGCGTTATCGTTTCTACTCGTTCGGAGATGCGATGCTGATTGTGTAGGATGACACGTCGAATTCGTCGCTGTAGCTGTTGGAAGTAGGGACATCGGACCGCGATGGAGATAGCCAGAGAGAATGCGTGGGCGCTGCTCACCGAATTTGTCAAGAGCGAGCCGCTGCTCAAGCACTGCCTCGGCGTCGAGGCCAGTATGCGTGAGTACGCCAGGTTCTTCGGCGAGGACGAGGAACGCTGGGGCTTCATCGGTCTCATCCACGACTTTGACTTTGAGATTCATCCGACGCTCGACGAGCACCCGCAGGCCGGCGCGCCGATCCTGCGCGAGCGCGGCGTGCCGGAGGATGTCATTCAGTCGATTCTCAGCCATGCCGATCACCTCGATGTGCCGCGCGCGACGCGCCTCGAGTTGACGTTGGCGGCAGTCGATGAGATGAGCGGGTTCGTCACGGCCGTCGCGCTCGTCAGACCGACCAAGTCGATCGATGAGGTCACCGCGGCGTCGGTCAAGAAGAAGATGAAGGACAAGGCGTTCGCGCGGGCAGTCAACCGGGATGAGATGCGACACAACGCCGAAGCGCTCGGTATCGAGTTCGATGAGCACATCCAGCACGTCATCGATGGCGTTGCGACGATCGCGCCACGAATCGGCCTGAACCGTACGGTTGCGACCGTCGACGCGGGGAGCTGATATGCGGCGTGGAATACTTTTGACGCTCATGCTGGCGCTGGCTTTGACGCTGCTGGCAGCTTGTGGCGAAGACGATGGCGTGATCGAAGATCAGTTCGGCTCGGGCAGCACAGCGGCAGCGGTAACGGAAACGACCCAGAACGTCGTTCCTGACGCGACTGCAACGACCGAGAGCGTCGATCCCGGCGCGACCGCGACTGAATCAACTGGTGGAGGTGGATCTCAGATGCAATGGACCCAGGCACCCGAAATGGCGCTCGAAGACGGCAAGGACTACGGCGCGATCATCACGACCAGCAAGGGTCAGATCGTCGTCGATCTCTATGAGTCTGACGCGCCGATGACGGTCAACAACTTTGTCTTCCTGGCCCAGCAGGGCTACTACTCGAACGTCCCGTTCCACCGGATTATCGCCAATTTCATGATCCAGACTGGCGATCCGACCGGCACCGGCGCGGGCGGACCGGGCTACAAGTTCAAAGATGAGCTGCCAACCAACCTGAATTATGCGCGTGGTACGCTGGCGATGGCGAACGCCGGGTCGAACACCAACGGCTCGCAGTTCTTCATTACCCACGCCGACCTGACCAACGGGTTGCCGAAGAACTACACGATCTTCGGAACCGTCACCGAGGGACTCGATGTCGTCGACGCGATCGCCAACATCCCGGTTGGCGCGAGCCGCAGCGGCGAGATGTCGGCTCCGAAGGAACCGATCTCGATCGAGAGCGTCGAGATTACCGTTAAGTAAGCGAGTCATCACAGCGAGTGAGAGGGGCGGCGACCAGCCGCCCTTCCGCATGAAACAGGCAGGCACTCGTGGCAACCACACTCTGGCTTGTCCGGCACGGTGAGACAAGCTCGAACGCCGAAGGGGTCTTTCAGGGCCATCTCGATGTCGTCCTGAACCAGCGGGGCGAAGAACAGGCCGCCGCTGTTGGAGCGCGGCTGGCGGATGTGCAGTTCGACGCGGTCTATGCCAGCGATCTCCAGCGCGCTGCCCGAACGGCTGAGATCATCGTTGCTGGCCGCCACGAGGTTGTCTTCGATCCCGACCTGCGCGAGATGCACTATGGCGTTCTGCAAGGCGCCCGCTACCACGACGCGCCATCGTTGCTCGACGAGCACGGACTCGGCGAGTCATGGACGAGCGGCGAGTTCCACCGCAAAGGCACCGCCGCGCCGGGCGGCGAGAGCATCCGCCAGTTCCGCCGCCGCTCGCGTCGCTTCGTCCAGCGCATCGACGCGACGCACCCGCCCGAGGCCGGACATCATATCCTTGTCGTCGCCCATGGCGGCAAGCTGAGCGTCCTGATGACGGTCCTTCTCGACCTGCCCGCTTTCAACCGGCACTCGTTCCGCTTCGCCAACTGTGGCATCACCCGTGTTTCGCGGGCCGGGCTGCGCACGACGATCGACCTCCACAACCTCGTCGTCTGGGACGACACGCTGCTGGTCAGCGACCGCGCGCAATCCGGTCGACTGCTTGACCCAGGCGAGTCACATCTTCCTCGGACGTGAAGTAACTGCATGAGACGCGGACGGCACTCGGGGCCTCGACCGAGCGTTGGATGATCCGCTCCGCCTGCCACAACTCCTGGCTGACATCGCGTCCAACCAGTCCGGCAACCGTGAAGGTCACGATCCCTGATGACTCCCGCCACCTGGCGGGTGTGACAACATCGACTCCTGGTATCTCTTCGAGAGCCGCCTTCGCCAGCGACGATATCCGGTCGACGTGGCTGAAGATCGCGTCCCAGCCGAACGCTGCCTGATAGTCGATCGCGTCGGCGAGCGCTTCGTACATATGCCAGGCACGGGTGCCGAATTCGAAGCGCGTCGCATTCCCGCCATAGCGCAGGAGCGGCGACGGATCTTTTTGATAGTACGCGCGCGTCCAGCGTGGGTCGACCGCGCCGTCTCCGAAGTAGGCTGGCGGAACGAGGTCGATTGTCACCGGGTCGAACCAGGCGAAACCAGTCCCCTTCGGCCCTGCCAGCCACTTGTGGCCGTTGCCAATCACGAAGCTCGCCCGCATCGCCGGGATGTGGACAGGAAACTGGCCCACCGACTGCGAAGCGTCAATCAGGATCGCAACGTCGTCTCCGACCACCTCACGGATGACTTCAACAGGCACACGCTTGCCCGTTTCGCACGAGACCTGGCTCAGCGTCACGATCCGCGTTGCAGCGGTGAGCGCGCTTTGCAGCGCCGCGCGCAGGTCAGCCTCGTTTGTATGCAGGTCGATGTAACGCAGCCGCGCGCCGGATCGCTCACAAGCAGCCAGCCACGGAAGGATCATCGCCGGGTGCTCTTCGGTCGATGTAATGATCTCATCGCCCGCCTTCAGCGGAAAGGTCGCCGCGACCCAATTGATCCCGTCCGTCGCGTTGCGGTTGAGTGCGATGTCAGCAGGTCGGGAACCAGTCAGCGTCGCCAACGCCTGCCTGCCGCGTTCATAGCCCTCGATAGCTCGTGCCTGGGTCGCATGGCCGAACCGTTCATGGTCCGCGATGTAGCCGAGGTGCTTTTGGAGCACTGGTTCGGCCATGACGCCGACGGTCCCGGTGTTGAAGTACGTCCATTCTTCCAACACCGGCAAGTTCGCTCGCATCGTCCGGAGATCATAATCGGCCACCATCGTCTCCTCCATCGTCGCCCACGGAAATGCCTTGCTCTCGATCACGATCGCGGACGGTAGCAGCCGCGGGATCACCCGTCAACAACGAGCGGCGGACATGCAACGAGGCCGGGTGTGAACCCGGCCCCGTCTCGATCGTCATCCATTCGATGTGACAGACGGTCACGCCGCCATCTGCTCGTGAAGCTGTTCGTACTCGCTCAGGAGCTGGATCCAGACATCCTCCCAGCGGCTGACATCTTCGCCATTCGCGGCTGCTCTGGCGATCTTCTCGAACCCGTCCTCGAGGCGGAAGAGCAGGCGCTGCATCTCCGCCTCCATCGCGGCCCGGTCATCGAAGATTGTGACTGTCGCAACCTGAAGTGCAACCATTGAAGCATCCTCCTGCCTGAAACTGGCGATTGTGAACGTCAGGACGCGACGCTGTGGACAGGTCGTCCGGCCTGAATCTGCTCGATCAACGCCGAGATATCGACCTTGCTCAGCTCGGAGACGCTACAGCCAAAGCCATGCTGGGAACGCTCCTCCAGCTCATCAGCCGACAGCCCTGCCTCACGGGCGAGTGCCTGCAGGTACTTCACCTGGCGCGGCGTGGCTTCCTGACGAGCGCCGTTGGCGACGGTGGCCGGACGTCCGCTGCGGATATCGACCGGAGAATCAACGACTCGCTGCCGATCCGCTCCGAAGTCGTAATCCGGGCAGAACTGGGTGCCGAAGCCGAGCGCGGCCAGCGCCCGTCCGAGCGCCTTCGTCTCTGCCTTTTCCAGATAATCGCCGAAGTCATCGGAGCCTTCGCTGCCCCAGCCCGTCGCGCTGGCACCGCTTGGGATCGTGACCCTGGCGCGGAAGACCGCCAACTGGTTCTGGTGCTGCACCATCTCAGTCTCGATCTGGGCGTCGGGGTGCGTCGTGCGCAACCAGACGAGACGCCATTTCACCTCAAGGTAATCGCGGCCACTGACCTTGGTCAGGTGCCTGGTTGGGTCGAATGCGGACTGCTCGCTCATCGTCTTCTCTCCGTTCACGTCATCATCGAGCCCGCCACCTTTAGAACAGGTGTTCTACGACTATTCTACCGTCACCTTGCCCGTTTGTCAACTAATTTCAGAACGCACGTTCTATGTTTGAAACGCAGGCTGGAGCACCGATTGTGCTATACTTCGCGGCCACGGACATGTGTACGGACACTGAAGGAGTGGCAGCGGTGCGGGTCAGTTGCAGCCAGGAGAGCCTCCATCGGGCGCTATCAACCGCCGGTCGCGCCGTCGCGACCAAGAGCACGCTACCGGTCCTCGGAAACTACCTCATTGAAGCCTCGAATGACTCGCTGCTGATCTCGGCCACCAACCTTGAGATCGGGATCACTGTCCGGATCGACGCGGCGGTCGAGAAAGAGGGCAAAGCCACCGTCCAGGCGCGCATCCTCAGCGATTTCGTCGGCAGCCTCCAGTCCGGCGAGGTTCAGCTCAACCTCGATCAGGGTCCATTGACCGTCACCGTCAGCCAGAAGCACACCGAAGCGCATGTCCGTGGCATCGACCCCGACGACTTTCCGCCGCTGAACAGGACGATGAAAGAGGGCATGACGCTGCGGCTCGATCCCGCGACGCTGCGCGACGCGATCGGCCACGTTGTCTTTGCCGCAGCTTCGGACGACAGCCGGCCCGTGCTCGCCGGCGTCCAGCTCGTCGCCCGCGACGACAAGCTATCACTCGCCGCTGCCGACGGCTTCCGGATGTCGGTTCATCATGCGCGGCTCGGCCAAACCGTCGAGCAGCCACTCTCGATCATCGTTCCGGCCCGTGCGATGAACGAGTTGTCGCGGATACTGGGCGATGCTGGCGATCTCGTCGAGTTGACAGTGTCTCCGAACCAGAGCCAGCTACTCGTCTCACTCGAGGACATCTGGTTCACAACCCGCCTGATCGACGGCACGTTCCCGGATCTGAGCCAGATCATTCCTAAGGACTGGAACACGCGCACCGTCGTCAGCCGCGAGGTGTTGCTCGACGCAGCGCGCCGGGCGGCGATCTTCTCGCGCAGCGCCAACGATGTCGTACGCTTCGACATCGCGCCCGCCTCCGAGTCGCTCGACATGGGCCGTGTCACCGTTACAGGGAACGCGGCCGATACTGGTGACAACCGCGATGAGGTCGACGCTCAGGTCGAGGGCGGAGAGATGCAGATCGCATTCAATGGCCGCTATCTGACCGATGTGCTCGCGGTCATGCGTGACCCGACCGTCGCGTTCGAGTTGCAGGGCGCCAACGCGGCCGGCGTCATCAAGCCCGCCGATTCAGACGACTTCACGCACGTGATCATGCCCATGGTCATCGGCGCCAACTAGCTACGGTCGCGAGTGGATGCAGCGCAGTCGGTTCGCGTCAATCGACTAGAGTTCGAGCAGTTTCGTGTCTACCGCGACGTGTCGATCGACATTCCGCAGCGGGGACTACGCATCGTTGGTCCGAACGGCAGCGGTAAATCCTCCTTCCTCGAAGCAGTTGAGTTGCTTTCGACGACCAGGCCACGGCGTGGATCGCTCGACGCCGACCTGATAGCGCACGGCAGTGGCGAAGACCTCGGTGTCCAGCCGTACGCCCGCGTCATTGGCGCGATCCAGCGTGGCGACGCTGATGTCCGACTGGAGATCTTCACCCAGCGCACGGGTCGCGGGACTTCGACCAAAAAGCTTTTGCGGGTCGCCGATCGTCCGCGTCGTGCGGGGGATGTCGTCGGGCTCGTTCCAACCGTGACATTCGCGCCGGATGATCTTGACCTCGTGCTCGGCTCGCCGTCGGTGCGTCGCCGCTTCCTCGATATCCTGCTCTCGCAGATCGATCGGCGCTACTTGCGCAACCTATCGCGCTACGCCAAGATTCTGGCCCAGCGCAACGGGCTGCTGCGTCAGGTCGCTCAGGAAGGCATCGGCGGGATCGAGCAATTCGCCTACTGGGATGAGCAGCTTGTCGCGCTCGGCGCCTACATCGTCGCGGCGCGTGCGACTGCGGTTGGCCAATTGGCTTCCGGCGCATTGCAACAGTTCGCTGCCCTCTCGCAACGCTCGGGCGATCTCCGCATTGCGTACGCATCGACGATCCGTGGATCGGAGGCCTGGTGGAGTGACGTTGGCAACGCGGCACTCGGTTCGATCGACGCCTCCCAGCGTGTCGCAATCGTCTACGAGCAACAACTGCGCGACGGGCGTTCCGCCGATCTGGCGCGTGGCTCAACGCTGATCGGTCCTCATCGAGATGACCTGACGTTGACGATTGCAGGACACGATCTGGCTCGTTTCGGGTCGCGCGGTCAGCAGCGTCTCGCGGTCCTGGCGCTCAAGCTGGCCGAACTCGATACCGCGTCGCGCGCCCTCGAAATGCGTCCCGTCCTGCTGCTTGATGATGTCTTGTCCGAGCTCGACGCAGGACATCAGCAAACACTGCTCGACGCTGCCTGGCAGGGAAGCGGCCAATTGCTGATCACATCGACCGATCGCACGCTGCTCGATCGCCAGGGTCTTTCCGACCTCGGCGAAATCGTCCTCGAAGCGCCGGGACAACCCGTCTCCAGCGCTGCGGTTTGAAGCGCTTGCGATCACGAAGACCACTGGATATACTTAGCCGTCACGTTCGGCGATGGGGAGTCGTCTAATGGTAGGACACCTGATTCTGGATCAGGCAGTTGGGGTTCGAGTCCCTGCTCCCCAGCCAGTTCCCACAAATCTGAATGCGGATGGGCGGTCGAGAGACCGCCCTCTTGGCTTCTGTCCGCACCTGGCAAACCGTCTCGTTGAGCGGAGTCTCACCCCATTGAATAGTTGACCAGCGTCGTCTTGATGAATTGGATCGGGAGGCGGACACGACCGGTCCCCCTGTCGTCCTGAGTAGTCCGCCACCGTGATCCTGACGGATTGGATTGAGGCAACGAGACGGCCAGTCCCCCTGTCGTCCTGAGTCGCAACGAAGGACCTCTCCGCGTCAAATGGACGAGCGGCAAGCAGAGGGAGGTCCTTCGCTGCGGCTCAGGACGACAGGGAGACCGGTCGGCACTCTCTCTGCCGGGCTCTCGCCAAGATCAGCGCGGCAGGCTACTGATTAGCACAGGACGCGGAAAGTGACCGTACTCGTTCAATCGAGCGCGAGTCCGCGCACTGGCATTCCGCAAGCGAGCCTGGCGACATATCCCGGTAAGTGCTGACCTGCTATGAGAGTCCCAGAATCTCTCCGTTCTCGTCGAGATCGACATCCAGTCCGCCCGGTGACTTGCCCAGGCCCGGCATGGTCCGCATCTCACCAACGATCGGGTAGATGAAGCCAGCGCCAACCGAAGCTCGTACTTCGCGGATGAGCAGGTCGAAGCCCTCTGGCCGCCCGACAAGGCTCGCGTCGCCGCTGAGCGAGAGGTGCGTCTTCGCCATACAGATTGGCAGCCCATCGTACCCCTGTGTGGTGTAGGTGCGGATCGCGCGATTGGCGGCCGGTGAGTAGCTGACCGAGCCAGCGCCGTAGATCTCGCGCGCGATCGTTTCGATCTTGGTCTTGATCGGCACGTCGAGCGGATAGAGATGACTGAAGCTGCTGCCCTGCTGCGCGGCCCGTAGCGTCGCGCGGGCAAGGTCTGCCCCACCCTTGCCGCCTTCGGCGAACACACGGCTGACGGCGACATCAAACGCCCCCGCATCGAGGCTGACCTCGCGCACCAGCTCAATCTCGGCCTCAGTATCGGTCGGGAAGTGGTTGATCGCGACGACCACCGGAACACCATGCTTCTGGACGTTCTCGATCTGCTTCACGAGGTTGCCGATCCCCTCGCGTAGCGCCTCAAGATTCTCGCTGCCGAGCGCCGGGTCGAGCGGCCTGCCTGCAACGATCTTGAAGCGTCCGCTGTGGGCCTTGAGCGCCCGGATCGTCGCCACCAGGACCGCCGCATCGGGGACGAGTCCACTCTCGCGACACTTGATGTTGAAGAACTTCTCGGCGCCGAGATCCGCTCCGAAGCCGGCTTCGGTCAACAGGATATCGGCGAGCCTCAGCCCGATCATGTCAGCGATCACCGACGAGTTGCCATGCGCGATGTTGCCGAATGGTCCGGCGTGGACGAGCGCCGGAGAGTGCTCAAGCGTCTGTAGCAGGTTCGGCTTGATCGCGTCACGCATCAGAGCAGCCATCGCGCCGCCGATCCCGATCTGGTCAATCGTGACCGGCTTGCGCTCACGCGACTGACCGACGACGATCCGGCCAAGCCGTGCGCGTAGGTCGGGCAGGTCACGCGCCAGTGCAAGGATGGCCATCACTTCGGAGGCTGCCGTGATATCGAATCCGGTCTGACGTGTGACGCCGTTGTCCCGGCCCAGCCCAATCACGATCTCGCGCAGCGCGCGGTCGTTCACATCCAGCACCCGCCGCCAGGTGATCGAGTCGATGTCGATGTCGAGCGGGTTGCCCTGGTAGAGCGAGTTGTCCAGAAATGCCGAGGCGAGGTTATGTGCCGCCGTGACCGCATGGCTGTCGCCGGTGAGGTGCAGGTTCAGTTCTTCCATTGGAACGATCTGCGCATAGCCTCCGCCGGCCGCGCCTCCCTTGATCCCGAAGACGGGTCCGAGCGACGGTTGCCGCGTCGCGATGACGGCGTTCTCGCCAATGTGCTTCATCGCCTGACCGAGGCCGACGGTGGTCGTCGTCTTTCCTTCGCCGAGCGGCGTCGGCGTGATCGCCGTTAC
>Ga0136611_10000321_pt1 | contig 30654 bp, 30 predicted proteins | sample AntDrymUQ2232306_2_FD_106645 | JGI IMG/M metagenome (GOLD analysis project Ga0136611, IMG submission 106645) | Polar desert sand microbial communities from Dry Valleys, Antarctica - metaG UQ223 (23.06) | ecosystem: Environmental > Terrestrial > Soil > Desert | place: Antarctica: Dry Valley...
GCTCATTCAACACTGCCTCAAGGGCCTTGTGTCGCGCCGAAATGCGAGCGTCATCATCCATCCTCCAAGTTTAATGGAAGATGTCTAAAAGTCCTAGTTATTGTTTAATGTTTCCTAAGCTGCCTGGCATCCATTTTGGTGGGCGGCGCGACCCACAGTTTGACGGGTATGTCACGCTTGTTTTCCAGCAGCTTGGAGGCGGCGCGGAAGTGGCCGATATTGGTCATGCAACTGCCGATGAACACTTCGTCGATAACAGCGCCGGCGACATCGCTCAACGTCTTCACGTCGTCCGGATCGTTCGGGCAGGCGATGATCGGCTCGTGAATATCAGCCAGGTCAATTTCAATGACGGCGGCGTATTCGGCGTCGGCGTCGGCCTTAAGCAATTGCGGGTCGGCCAACCATTTTTCCATAGCGGCAATCCGGCGCTTGATGGTGCGAACGTCCGAGTAACCCGTCGCAATCATCCACTTGAGCATGGTGATGTTGCTCGTGATGTATTCGATGATCGGCTCCTTGTTCAGGTGCACCGTGCAGCCGCCGGCGGAACGCTCGGCCGATGCATCGCTCAGCTCGAATGCCTGCTCGACCTTCAGTTCTGGCAAGCCTTCGATTTCCAGGATGCGACCCGAGAAAATGTTGACCTTGCCCTGCTTGGCCACCGTCAGCAGACCGGCCTTGATGGCGTACAGCGGAATCGCGTTGACCAGGTCGCGCAGGGTGATGCCAGGCTTCATCTCGCCCTTGAAGCGCACCAGCACGGACTCGGGCATATCCAGCGGCATGACGCCGGTGGCAGCGCCGAACGCCACCAGTCCGGAGCCGGCGGGAAAGCTGATGCCGATCGGAAACCGCGTGTGGCTGTCGCCGCCAGTGCCGACGGTGTCCGGCAGCAGCATGCGGTTGAGCCAGCTGTGGATGATTCCGTCGCCCGGACGCAGCGGAATGCCGCCTCGGTCGCTCATGAAATCGGGCAGCTCATGGTGCATCTTCACATCAACCGGCTTCGGATAGGCTGCGGTGTGGCAGAACGACTGCATCACCAGGTCGGCGCTGAACCCCAGACAGGCCAGATCTTTGAGTTCGTCGCGGGTCATCGGGCCGGTGGTGTCCTGCGAGCCGACCGAGGTCATTTTTGGCTCGCAATACGTGCCGGGCCGAACGCCCTGGCCTTCTGGCAGGCCGACCGCGCGGCCGACCATTTTTTGCGCCAGGGTGAAGCCGCGCTCGCTGGCCTCGGGGCTTTGCGGCAGGCGAAACAGGGTGGACGCCGGCAGGCTAAGGGCCCAGCGCGCCTTGGCGGTCAGGCCGCGGCCGACGATCAGCGGAATGCGGCCGCCGGCGCGCACTTCGTCGAACAGCACATCGCTCTTGAGCTTGAACTCGGCAATCACTAAGCCGTTTTTCAGCGCCTTGCCGTCATAGGGGCGCAGCTCGATCACGTCGCCCATGGCCATCTGGCTCACGTCGAGTTCAATCGGCAGTGCGCCGGAGTCTTCCATCGTGTTGTAGAAAATCGGCGCGATTTTCGAGCCCAGGCAGACGCCGCCAAAGCGCTTGTTCGGAACGAAGGGAATGTCTTCGCCGGTGAACCACAGCACCGAGTTGGTGGCTGACTTGCGTGAGGAACCGGTGCCGACCACGTCGCCGACGTAGGCCACCAGATTGCCTTTGGCCTTGAGTTCGTCGATGAATTTGACCGGTCCGCGCTTGCCGTCTTGTTCGGGCAAAGATTCGACACTTTGGCCGGGGCGGGCATTCTTGTGCATCGCCAGCGCATGCAGCGGGATGTCGGGGCGGCTCCAGGCGTCTGGCGCGGGCGACAGATCGTCGGTGTTGATCTCGCCGGCGACCCTGAACACGGTCAGCTGGATCGACTCCGGCACTTCCGGGCGGCTCGTAAACCATTCGGCATCGGCCCAGCTTTGCAGCACGGCCTTGGCGTACTTGTTGCCTTTTTCAGCCTTTTCCTGCACGTCGTGGAACTGGTCGAACATCAGCAGCGTATTTTTCAGGCCGCTGGCTGCCTGAGTGGCTACGTTGTCCTCGACATCGTCCAGCAGCTCGACCATCGGGCCGATGTTGTAGCCGCCGAGCATGGTGCCAAGCAGTTGCGTCGCTTTTTCACGCGAAATCAGCGGGCATTTTTCGGTTCCGTGCGCGACTGCGGCCAGGTAGCTCGCCTTCACCTTGGCGGCGGCGTCGACCCCGGCCGGAACCCGGTGCGTGACAAGGTCCAGCAGGAAGTCATCCTCGCCTTTAGGCGGATTTTTCAGCAACTCGATCACGTCGCCGGTCTGCCGGGCCGACAGCGGCAGCGGCGGAATGCCGAGAACCGAACGTTCGGCGACATGATTGCGGTAGCTTTGCAAGAATTCGGATGGCATGTTTTCTTCCTGGTATCAATGATGGGATCGCAGCTGCTCGAACCGGATTTCTACTTGGCGGCTGCAGCGGGTTCTGCTTCCAGAATGCTGACCGCCGGATTGCGTTTCAGCTCCTCGGCAACTGCCAACTGCGCCGGGCTGGCGCACTCATCTGCAAGACGTATGCCAAGCTTCTGGTTCATCAGCATCGACTTGTTGGCCAACTGCAGCCAGACCGCGCCCGCCTTCTGGTCTTCCAGGCGGATCGCGCCGGTCGAGGTGGCGACCGGGAACATGCGGTAGTTGAAGTTTTTGCCCTGCATGGTGAAGTAGCCCGGATTTTTTGCATCCGCCGTCAGGGTGACCGACGCGCCGAGTTCGCACGGCAGCTTTCCAACTTGCACCCGCTCGGCAATCGCAAGTTCGGCGGGCGTTAGCGCCGCTTCCGCCGCTTCCACACCCGCCGCGACATTCTTGGCCGTCGTTTTGAGATTCGTCCGGCTGGCGTTGCCTTCGGGCTTCTTTTTCGCAGCGATTTTGGCGGCCGGTTTTCCAGATTTAGCGTCTTTGGTTGAAGGCGCCGAAGCTGATTGCGCCTGTGACAGCATAGGTGCGGCGAACAGTGCAGCGGCAGCCAGCGCAGCTGCGAAGGGAACGGTTTGAATGCGGTTCATGGAGATAAATTTAAAAAATGAGAGTTCAATGGGGATCTGGCTGAAAAAAGATCTGTGCTTCAGACGGCAGCGGCCTGCCGGTGCGATGCGCGCGCTCGATCACTTGCCAGAAATAGCGATAGCTTGCCCGGTCGTGCAATTGACCGCCGAAACTAATAGGAGCCCAATCGGCATGCACGGCAGCAGCTATTATTTTAGTAGCATCATCGATCTCGCCCTCGCTCGGCGCGAAGGCTTGCAAGATCGGCCGGATCTGGTTCGGGTGAATGCTCCACATCCGCGTATAGCCCAGTTCCCCGGCTGCGCGGCGGGCGGCAAGCAGCATGGCGTCGGCGTCCTTGAATTCCGTCACGACGCAATGCGACGGCACCTTGCCGAATGCGTGGCAGGCTGAAGCAATTTCGAGTTTGGCGCGCCGCACCAGCGGGTGCGTGAACTGGCCCTGGCCGCTCATTCCGTGGGCGGGAATGGCGCCGCCATAGGCCGAGACGAAATCCATCAGGCCGAAGCTGAGCGACTGCACCCGAGGATGCGCGGCGATCTCGAAGGCGTTGTGCACGGCCAGCGGCGATTCGATCAGGGCATGAAGTGGCAGGTTGCCCGCCAAGCCGGCAAGCAGCGCCCGCTCGGCCCTGATCACATCGCCAACCGATTCGACCTTGGGAACCATGATGTGCAAAAGGCGGTGCCCCAGATTACCGGCGATCACCGCCATGTCAGATTCGAATGCCGGATGATCGACCGGATGAACCCGGACGGCGACGCGGGCCTGGGCCGAAGCGCCTTCTGCCAGCGCCACGACCATGGCGGCATGATCGGCTTCGCCTCCGACCGGCGCGCCGTCCTCGCAGTCGAGCGTGAGGCGGCCCGGCGCGGCGCACATCTGCCCCCACGCTTGCCGCTTCGCGTACTGCGCTGCCCCCCCGAGGGGGCTGTGCTTGCTTGGGGCGGCCCGGCGCTGCGCACGACGTTACGCTTCAGATCAGGTGGGCCACGCCGGCCTGCTCGTCCTGCAACTCTTTGAGCGTCTTGTCGATGCGTTCGCGGCTGAAGGCGTCGATTTCCAGGCCTTCGACCAGCTTGTACTCGCCGTTTTCGCAGGTGACCGGAAAGCCGAACATCGTGTCTTTGGGAATGCCGTACTGACCGTCCGACGGGATTCCCATCGTGACCCACTTGCCGTCTGTTCCCAGCGCCCAGTCGCGCATGTGGTCGATGGCGGCATTGGCTGCCGAAGCCGCCGACGACAGGCCGCGCGCTTCGATGATCGCCGCGCCGCGCTTGCCGACGGTCGGAAGAAACACGTTCGCATTCCATTCCTGGTCGTCGATTATCTTGGCGACGCTTTCGCCGTTGATGGTAGCGAAGCGGTAGTCGGCGTACATCGTCGGCGAATGGTTTCCCCACACGGTGAGCTTTTCAATGCCGGCGACCGGTTTGCCGGTCTTGGCGGCAATCTGGCTGGCGGCGCGGTTGTGGTCGAGCCGCAGCATGGCGGTGAAATTCCTGCGCGGCAGGTCGGGCGCGCTTTTCATGGCGATGTAGGCGTTGGTGTTGGCGGGATTGCCGACAACGAGCACCTTGACGTTGCGGCTGGCAACAGCGTTGAGCGCCTTGCCCTGCGCGGTGAAGATGGCGCCGTTGACCGCCAGCAGCTCTGCGCGCTCCATGCCGGGGCCGCGTGGACGCGAACCCACCAACAGCGCGTAATCGGCGTCCTCGAACGCGGTCATCGGGTCGCTGTGCGCCTCCATGCTGACGAGCAGCGGAAAGGCGCAATCGTCGAGCTCCATCATTACGCCTTTGAGCGCCTTCTGCGGACCCTCGACGGGAACTTCCAGCAACTGCAAAATGACCGGTTGGTCCTTGCCAAGCATTTCGCCCGACGCAATGCGGAACAGCAGCGCATAGCCGATTTGGCCGGCTGCACCGGTGACGGCAACGCGGACGGGTTTTTTACTCATGATCGACAACTCCTGGAAGAATTAAATTGATTAGCGGCGGATCGGATTTTACGCAGCAAGTTCATAGCCCGTCAACTTGTCTTATGTCTTATATAAGATATGATTCCATGGCAGGCCACACCGGCGCCATGTCGGTGCCCAGCCACCTTTCAAAAGACGTATGGCAGCTATCCTCACCAATCCAGCCCGTGCACAATCGCCGGCTTCCAACGAGGCGGCAGGAGGCCTTGCAGCCATCGCAGCCCCAGCGTTCAGCCCGCTCTACCAGCAAATCAAGTCCGTGATTCTGCACAGCCTGCAGGCGTCCGAATGGAAGCCGGGCGAACCTATTCCGAGCGAAACGGAGCTGGCGGCGCGCTTTCGCGTCAGCCAGGGAACGGTGCGCAAGGCCATCGACGAGCTTGCCGCTGATAACCTGCTGATTCGCCGGCAAGGCAAAGGAACCTTCGTCGCCACGCATGCCGAGCAGCACGTGCAATTTCGTTTTCTCAGGCTCATGCCGGACAGCGGCGACATCGGCAGCGAAGGCCCGGCGGAGCGCCAGATCATCGACTGCAAGCGGCTGCGCGCGCCCGTCGACATCGCCCGTCCGCTCGGCCTGCGTGCGGGTGAGCCCGTGCTGCAACTGCGGCGGGTTCTGGCATTCCAGGGCCAGCCGACGATTGTTGAAGACGTATGGCTGCCGGGCAGCCCCTTCAAAGGCTTGACCGCCGAACGCCTGGCAAGCCACAGCGGTCCGATGTATGCGCTGTTTGAAACCGAGTTCGGTGTGCGCATGGTGCGCGCGGAAGAAAAAATCCGCGCCGTCGCAGCCGATGCCGACGCCGCCTTGCTGCTTCAGGTGGGCAAAGGCACGGCGCTGCTGAGCGTCGAGCGTATCGCTTACACCTACAACGACGCGCCGATGGAATTGCGCCGCGGCTTGTATCGCACCGACAGTCACCATTACAAAAACGAATTGAATTGAAAGCTGGATTTCGCCGGCGCAAAGCTTTGTAAATAAATTTGCTGCATTGCAATAGAATTGGAAATATCCGACTTCCAACCGCCCGGCCGGCCGATCCGCGTCCGGTGAGTACCAAGAAAGCTCGAAATGACAGAGATGGCCTCCGCCCAGCGTCCGAAGCGTCCAGAGTTTCGCAACATCAACGCTTTCAAGGACCTGACGACCTACCGCATGCCGCCGGCCGCGTGGGTGTCCATCCTCCACCGGATCAGCGGCGTCGCCCTGTTTCTTCTGCTGCCTTTCATCATCTGGATGCTCGATACATCCATCTCGTCGGAAATCTCGTTTGAAAAATTCAAGTTCGCTTTTGATGGCGGCATGCTGGGACTGCCGGGCTTTGTCTGGAAACTGGTTGCACTGGCGCTGATCTGGAGCTATTTGCACCACTTTATCGCCGGGCTTCGCCATCTGTGGATGGACGTGAGCCACGCGGCGGTCAACAAGGAATTCGGCCGGAGTTCGGCGCTCGTCACGCTGGTCTTGAGCATCGCGCTCGCGGTGGTGCTGGGCGCCAAGCTGTTCGGCTTTTATTAATCCAGCGGGAGCGGCACATGTCTGTCAATTACGGTTACAAACGCATCGCTGTCGGAGCCCATTACGGCGTACGCGACTGGCTGGCCCAGCGCGTCACCGCAGTCCTGATGGCTTTATTCACGGTCCTGGTTCTGGCGCGTCTGTTGACGACCAGAGGCCCCATCGGCTACGACCAGTGGGCCGGCCTTTTTTCATCGCAGTGGATGAAGGCGCTGACCTTTACCGTGATCATTTCCCTGCTCTACCACGTCTGGGTCGGCATGCGCAATGTCTTCATGGATTATATCAAGCCGCCGACATTGCGCCTTTGCCTGCAGATGTTCGCCATCGTTTGGCTGGTGGCCTGCGCCGGCTGGGCTATTCAGGTGTTGTGGCGGCTCTGACGCATTAACCTGTAATTTCCCGCCTTGACCTGTCCAGAACTCCAAAACCATGACCGCAATGACTCCGCTTCCCAAACGAAAATTCGATGTCGTGATCGTGGGCGCCGGCGGCTCCGGCATGCGCGCTTCGCTACAGCTCGCAAGAGCGGGCCTGAACGTTGCCGTTCTATCCAAGGTGTTCCCCACGCGTTCGCATACGGTCGCGGCGCAGGGCGGCATCGGCGCCTCGCTCGGCAATATGTCAGAGGACAACTGGCACTATCATTTTTATGACACCGTCAAAGGTGGTGACTGGCTGGGCGATCAGGATGCGATTGAATACATGTGCCGCGAGGCGCCAAAAGTCGTCTACGACCTGGAGCACATGGGAATGCCTTTCGATCGCAATCCCGACGGCACGATTTACCAGCGCCCGTTTGGGGGCCATACCGCCAATTACGGTGAAAAACCGGTTCAAAGGGCGTGTGCCGCCGCCGACCGCACCGGTCACGCGATGCTCCATACGCTGTACCAGCAAAACGTCAAGGAAAAAACCAGCTTTTTCGTCGAATGGATGGCCCTCGACCTGATTCGCGATACCGACGGCGATGTGGTCGGCGTCACCGCGCTGGAGATGGAAACCGGCGACGTGCATATTTTTGAAGCCAAAACCACTTTGCTGGCGACCGGCGGCGCGGGCCGCATCTTTGCCGCCTCGACGAACGCCTTCATCAACACCGGCGACGGCCTGGGCATGGCCGCCCGCGCCGGCATTCCGCTGGAAGACATGGAGTTCTGGCAATTTCATCCGACCGGCGTGGCAGGCGCTGGCGTGCTGCTGACCGAGGGCTGTCGGGGCGAAGGCGCCATCCTGCGCAACTGCGATGGCGAACGTTTCATGGAGCGGTATGCGCCGACGCTTAAGGATCTGGCGCCGCGCGATTTTGTTTCGCGCTCGATGGACCAGGAAATCAAGGAAGGACGCGGCTGTGGGCCGAACAAGGACTACATCCTGCTCGACATGACGCATCTTGGCGTCGATGCGATCGCCAAACGCCTGCCGTCGGTGCTTGAGATCGGACACAACTTCGCCAATGTCGACATCACCCGGGAAGCGATTCCCGTGGTACCGACGATCCATTACCAGATGGGTGGCATTCCGACCAATATCCACGGCCAGGTCGTCACGCAAAATGTTGCCAACGAAAGTGTCGTTGTCAACGGCCTCTACGCCGTGGGCGAGTGTTCCTGCGTGAGCGTGCACGGCGCCAACCGGCTGGGAACCAATTCGCTGCTCGACCTGCTGGTGTTTGGCATCGCCGCCGGAAACCATATCGTGCAGCACAACCCGTCCACCATGCACAAAGGCCTGCCCGCCGACGCCGCCGACAAGTCGCTGGCCCGCATCGCCCGCCTCGACAACTCGGCTGGCGGCGAGTATTCGCAGGATGTGGCCAACGACTTGCGCGCCGCCATGCAGCAGCACGCCGGCGTGTTCCGCACCCAGGCCATCATGGACGAGGGCGTGGCCAAGATCGCCGCCATGCGCCTGCGCGTGGCGGCCATCGGCCTGAAGGACAAGTCGAAAATTTTCAACACCGCCCGCATCGAAGCGCTCGAAGTCGACAACCTGATCGAGGCCGCGCAGGCCACCATTGTTTCCGCGGCCGCCCGCAAGGAAAGCCGGGGGGCGCATTCGGTCGATGATTTCGGCGACACCGCCGAGCATCCCAACGGCCGCAACGACGCGGAATGGCACAAGCACACGCTCTGGTACAGCGAAGGAAACCGCCTGGCGTACAAACCGGTCCAGATGACGCCGCTGACGGTCGAGTCGGTGCCGATGAAAACGCGAACCTTCTAGTCGGCGGCCAGCCGGCAGAGCAAATCGATAGAAGCGAGATCCTCTTATGACCAAACGTACCTTCCAGATTTACCGTTACGACCCCGACGCCGATGCGAAGCCTTATATGCAGACGCTAGAGGTCGAGCTTGACGGCAGCGAGCGCATGCTGCTTGACGCATTGATGAAACTCAAGGCGCTCGATCCGAGCATCAGCTTTCGCCGCTCCTGCCGCGAAGGCGTATGAGGCTCTGACGCGATGAACATCAACGGCAAGAACGGGCTTGCCTGCATTACGAACATGCTGTCGCTCAAGGGCGCCATCGTTTTGAAGCCGCTGCCCGGCCTGCCGGTTGTGCGCGATCTGATCGTTGACATGACGCAGTTCTTCAAGCAGTACAACTCGATCCGGCCGTATCTTGTCAATGACAATGTGCCGCCCGAAAAAGAGCGGCTGCAAAGCCCCGAGGAGCGCGACGAACTGAACGGACTGTACGAGTGCATCCTGTGCGCCAGCTGCTCGACGGCATGCCCGAGCTTCTGGTGGAATCCCGACAAGTTCGTCGGTCCGGCGGGTTTGCTGCAAGCCTACCGATTTCTGGCCGACAGCCGCGATCAAGCGACTGAGGAACGGCTCGACAACCTCGAAGACCCTTATCGGCTTTTCCGCTGCTATTCGATCATGAACTGCGTCGATGTCTGCCCGAAAGGCCTGAATCCGACGAAAGCGATCGGCAAAATTAAGGAAATGCTGGTTTTGCGAACGATTTGAAGGAAGTCCTTTTGCCTGCCTTGACCCACGATGCGTTGCTCGATGAACGCGCGTTGAGCAAACTGAAATGGCGTTGCCGGCGCGGCTTGCTTGAAAATGATCTGCTGATCGAGCGCTTCTTTTTCCGCCATGAGGCGACGTTCAGCGTCAGGCAGGCCAAAGGCTTGAGTGATTTAATGGATCTTTCCGACAATGATCTGCTCGATCTGCTGCTCAGGCGCACCGAGCCGGGCCAGCTAACCGACCCGGATGCCAGAACCTGCGCTTCGTCGGACGAAGTCACCGAGGTTCTGCAACTTCTGCGTCCTGCGGCAACGGCTTCCTGATCCAGGCCTGTTTCCCAATTTGACATCCAAGAAAGAAGCAAGAAATGAAGCTAGCTGACAACAAAGCCACCCTGTCCTTCAGTGACGGCAGCCCGAACATCGATTTGCCGGTCTATCAGGGCAGCGTCGGCCCCGACGTGGTGGACATTCGCAAGCTCTATGCGCAGACTGGCATGTTCACCTATGACCCCGGATTTCTTTCAACAGCGGCATGCCAGTCCGCCATCACCTACATCGACGGCGACAAGGGCGAACTGCTGTACCGTGGTTTTCCGATCGAGCAGCTTGCGACGAACTGCGACTACCTGGAAACCTGCCACCTGCTGCTTTATGGCGAGTTGCCCAACGCTGATCAGAAAAAGGACTTCGTCAGCCGGGTGACGAACCACACCATGGTCAACGAGCAGATGCAGTTTTTTCTGCGTGGTTTTCGCCGCGACGCGCATCCGATGGCGATCATGACCGGGCTGGTGGGCGCTCTGTCGGCCTTCTACCATGACAGCACCGACATCACCAATCCGCAGCATCGCGGAGTTTCGGCTATCCGCCTGATTGCCAAGATGCCGACGCTGGTCGCCATGGCTTATAAGTACACCGTCGGTCAGCCTTACATCTACCCGAGAAACAACCTGAGTTATGCCGGCAATTTTCTGCACATGATGTTCGCGACGCCGTGCGAGGAATACACCGTCAACCCGGTGCTCGAGCGCGCGCTGGACCGGATTTTCATCCTGCACGCCGACCATGAGCAAAACGCGTCGACCTCGACCGTTCGCCTGTGCGGCTCGTCGGGAACAAACCCTTTTGCGGCGATTGCGGCGGGCGTCGCCTGCCTGTGGGGGCCGGCCCATGGCGGCGCCAATGAGGCCGCGCTCAACATGCTGGGCGACATCCAGAAAAACGGCGGCATCGAGAAAATCGGTGAATTTATCAAGCAGGTGAAAGACAAAAATTCGGGTGTCAAGCTGATGGGCTTCGGCCATCGCGTGTACAAAAATTATGACCCGCGCGCCAAGCTGATGCAGGAAACCTGCAGAGAAGTGCTGCAGGAAATGCACCTGGAAAACGACCCGCTGTTCAAGCTGGCGATGGCGTTGGAAAAAATCGCGCTGGAGGACGACTACTTCGTCTCGCGCAAGCTCTATCCAAACGTCGATTTTTACTCGGGCATCGTGCAGCGCGCCATCGGCATTCCGGTGCCGCTGTTCACCGCGATATTTGCGCTGGCGCGCACCGTGGGATGGATGGCGCAGCTCAATGAAATGATCGGCGACCCCGAGTACAAGATTGGCCGTCCGCGCCAGCTGTTCACTGGCTCCGCGCAACGCGAAGTCAAACCGTTGGCAGAGCGCTGAATTGTCGCGCGCCTGACGAAAAGCCCGCCGATGGCAACGTCGGCGGGCTTATTTCATCATGCCGTGCTTGCCGAGCCACTGCTGAATCAGCCCGGCCACCTGATCGGAGTTTTCGTCCATCATCAGCATATGCGAATTGCCGTTGATCCCGGCATCCGGAAGCAGCAGCCTGTCGCCCACGCCGCCGGCCTTGACCAGATTCGCGCGAAACGCTTCCTGCCGCCCAACGATGCCCGCCCAAAACGGGTACTTGCCCAGGTTGTCACCCCACACCCACAACATCGGGATGCCCTTTAGCTTGCTGAAATCGGCTTTGTCCGGATCGGGCGAGCCCGAGGTTTCGACCGCGACGATGGCCTTGACCTTGTCCGGATACTTCAGCGCCGAGTTGAAGGCGAAGTTACCGCCTTGGCTGTGTACCAGAATCACGCAGGGACAGGTTTTTTCGACATAGGCGTCGTAGCCGGCCTGAATCGCCGCGTCATTGGTCGACCAGCGCGGAATGCTTTGCTTCGCGAACTGGTCGTAGGCGGCCACCGGGAACCGCGTGCCGGCGATAGCCTTGCGCTCGGCCGGGTTCGTTGCGTAGGAACCTGTCTCGCCAATGCGAAACAGTTCCCAACCTTCTTTTTTCGTCCTGAAAAACGGTTCGCTCGTGAAAATTTCCGGATAACGCGCCCAGGATGCGCGGCCGCGCTCGACGGCGTCGCTCACGTACACGTTGTGTCCCGCCTGCAAAAAGTAACTCTCCCAGCCTGGCTTTCCGTCGGGTTTGGTTTCAAACGTCACGCCCGCGAGCCCGCCACCGTGCCACATCAGCAGCGGGTATCTGGCTTTGGGCGCGGCAAGCAGCGTGTAGCGGGCATATAGCGCCTCGACCTCAAAGTCGCCATTGGGGTTGATCTTGAGCGGTGGCGCGCCGGGGGTGAAGACCAGTTCCTTTTCAGGCAATCCAGCCAGCGTGATCGGCCGGCCGCCGACATGGTAGCTGCCGACTTCAGCAACCCGAAGCCCGGTGGCACAACCGGCAAGCGCGGACAGCAGCAAGCAGCCTGCGAGCAGTTTCGTGATTTGTTTCAAATTGCCTCCAGTTTTGACTGACCATTTCAGCGAACATTTGACGTGAGCCGTGCTGGCAATGCAAACGGATTTACCACGGCTTCGTCGATTGCTATGCTTTTTATAGCTGCTTGCGCCCGTGCCTGTTGCGCAAAAGCTTGAATAGACAGTCAAAAGATGGAGGCGTGGAAGTTTTCTAGTCCGCATATCACCACAGGTCCGCTGGCGTGGCCGCCGGCGTCACCACCGGTCACGTCCACCCTTTAAAATCTGTGGCTTACCAAGGAAAATCATGGCACGCACGCTTTACGACAAGATCTGGGACGAACATGTGGTTCACACCGAACCAGACGGCACCTCCATTGTGTACATCGACCGCCACCTGGTGCATGAGGTGACCAGCCCACAGGCCTACGAAGGCCTGCGCGACGCCGGCCGCAAGGTCTGGCGCATCAGCTCCATCGTCGCGACCGCTGACCACAACACGCCCACCACCGGCTGGGAACTCGGCTACGACGGCATTACCGACCTCGTCAGCAAAGAGCAGATCACCACGCTGGACACCAATATCAAGGAATTCGGCGCCGCCGCATTTTTTCCCTTCCTGTCCCGGCGCCAGGGCATCGTCCATGTGATCGGACCTGAAAACGGCGCCACGCTGCCGGGCATGACGGTCGTCTGCGGCGACTCGCACACTTCGACCCACGGCGCGTTCGGCGCTCTGGCGCATGGCATCGGCACCAGCGAAGTCGAGCATGTCATGGCAACACAGACGCTGCTGGCCAAAAAGGCCAAAAACATGCTCATCAAGGTCGAAGGCGCGCTGCCACGAGGCTGCACCGGCAAGGACATCGTGCTGGCGATCATCGGCAAGATCGGCACCGCCGGCGGCACCGGCTACACCATCGAATTCGCCGGTTCGGCAATTCGCGCCCTTAGCATGGAAGGCCGCATGACGGTGTGCAACATGGCCATCGAAGGCGGGGCGCGCGCCGGCCTGGTGGCGGTGGACCAGAAGACCATTGATTACGTCAAGGGCAGGCTGCTCGCGCCCACCGGCGTCGAGTGGGACCTGGCGGTGCAATACTGGAACACGCTGCGCTCCGACGCTGACGCGAAGTTCGATGCCGTCGTCGAACTCGACGCCAGCCAGATCGTTCCGCAGGTGACCTGGGGAACGTCGCCGGAAATGGTCTTGCCCATCACCGGCAGAACACCCGACCCGGACAAGGAGAAAGACGCCAGCAAGCGGGACGCGATCGAGCGCGCGCTCGCCTACATGGACCTGGCGCCTGGCAAGGCGCTGGACGACATCTTCGTTGACAAGGTGTTCATCGGCTCGTGCACCAACAGCCGCATCGAAGACATGCGCGAAGCCGCGGCGGTCATCAAGAAAATCGGCCAGAAGGTTGCCGGCAACGTCAAGCTGGCGCTGGTCGTGCCGGGCTCGGGCCTGGTCAAGGAACAGGCCGAGCGTGAAGGTCTGGACAAAATTTTTACCGCCGCCGGCTTCGAATGGCGCGAGCCGGGCTGCTCGATGTGCTTGGCCATGAACGCTGACCGCCTCGAGCCGGGCGAGCGCTGCGCATCGACCAGCAACCGCAACTTCGAAGGGCGTCAGGGTGCGGGCGGGCGCACCCATCTGGTCAGCCCCGCCATGGCGGCGGCGGCGGCGGTGCACGGCCACTTTGTCGATATCCGTAAATTTGTCTGAAACGAGGCAAGCATGCAAAAATTTACCGTACACACCGGCTTGGTCGCCCCGATGGACCGCGAAAACGTCGACACCGTCGCGATCATTCCGAAACAGTTCCTCAAGTCGATCCGCAAAACCGGCTTCGGCGCCCATCTGTTCGACGCCTGGCGCTACTTGGACGAAGGTTTCTACGGCAAGGACCCGGCAAGCAGGAGGCCCAATCCCGACTTCGTGCTGAACCAGCCGCGTTACCAAGGCGCGTCGGTCCTGCTCGCGCGCAAGAATTTCGGCTGCGGCTCGTCACGCGAGCATGCCCCGTGGGCGCTGGACCAGTACGGCTTTCGGGCCATCATCGCGCCGAGCTATGCCGACATCTTTTTCAACAACAGTTTCAAGAACGGTTTGTTGCCGATCGTGCTGCCGGAGACGCAGGTGGCGCAGCTCTTCGACGAAGCGCTGGCCTTCCCGGGCTTTACGCTAACAATCGACCTGGAACGCCAGGTAATCGTCAAGCCCCAGGGTCAGGAAATTGCGTTTCCGGTGGAAGTGTTCCGCAAGTACTGCCTGATCAACGGGCTCGATGACATCGGCCTGACGCTGCGCCACAGCGACAAGATCAAGGCCTTCGAAGCCGAACGCCTGGCCGCCAAGCCCTGGCTGGCGCATACCGTTCCGGTTTGATGATCTGGTGGAGAAAATAACAGGCAAATCGGGCTCCCGCGCAACACCAGCGCGCGCAAGCAACTATAAAAAACATAGCAATTTATGAAAATCGCGATTCTTCCCGGCGATGGCATCGGCACCGAAATCATCGCCGAGGCCGTCAAGGTACTGAAGGTGCTGGATCTGCGCTTCGAAACCGAAACCGCCCTGGTCGGCGGTAGCGCCTACGAGGCCCACGGCCACCCCCTGCCCGAGGCTACGCTCAAGCTCGCCAGGCAGGCCGATGCCGTCCTGTTCGGCGCGGTCGGCGACTGGAAGTACGACACGCTCGACCGGCCGCTGCGGCCTGAGCAAGCCATCCTCGGACTGCGGAAAAATCTGGGCCTGTTCGCCAATTTCCGTCCGGCCATTTGCTACCCGCAGCTCGTCGACGCGTCCAGCCTGAAGCGCGAGTTGGTGGCCGGGCTGGACATTTTGATCATCCGCGAGCTGACCGGCGACATTTACTTCGGCCAGCCGCGCGGCCGCCGCGTCGCCACCGACGGTCACTTTCCGGGCGCCGACGAGGCTTTTGACACCATGCGCTATTCGCGCCCCGAGATCGAGCGAATCGCCCATGTCGCTTTCAAGGCGGCGCGCAAGCGCAAGGCATCGGGCGGTGAAGGGCGCGTCACCAGCGTCGACAAGGCCAACGTGCTCGAAACCTTCCAGTTCTGGAAGGACGTGGTTAGCGAGGTCGGGCTGGAATATCCCGATGTCGCGCTGGACCATATGTACGTTGACAACGCGGCCATGCAACTGGTCAAGGCGCCGAAGAAATTCGACGTGATCGTCACCGGAAACATGTTCGGCGACATCTTGTCGGACGCCGCCGCCATGCTCACCGGGAGCATCGGCATGCTGCCGTCGGCGAGCCTGAACGACAGGGACCAGGGCCTTTATGAACCGAGCCACGGCAGCGCGCCCGACATCGCCGGCAAGGGTGTTGCCAACCCATTGGCGACAATTTTGAGCGCGGCCATGATGCTGCGTTTTAGCCTGAACCAGCCTGAAGCGGCGGCCCGAATCGAAAAGGCGGTCGACGCGGTGCTGACCGAAGGCCTGCGCACGCCCGACATCCACAGCGAAGGCATGAAGCGCGTCGGCACGGCCGAAATGGGCGATGCGGTGGTGAAAGCGCTCGGCTGACATCGTGAGGCCCGACCAGCCGGGCGGCAAGACTCTATTTTTTGATATTCATAGCAGGGCATTCCATGAAACTTACAGGCAATCTCACCGGACTCGTCGGCTGGCGCGGCATGGTCGGCTCGGTGCTGGTCGACCGCATGCAGGCCGAAGGCGATTTTGGGCTGATCGAGCCGATTTTCTTTTCGACTTCGAATGCGGGCGGTAACGCGCCGGCGCAGGCGAAAAACGAAACAACGCTGAAAGACGCTTTCGACATCGACGCGCTCAAAAAGTGCGACATCATCGTCACCGCGCAAGGGGGCGATTACACGTCCGAAGTCCTCCCGAAACTGCGCGCCGCCGGCTGGAGCGGCCACTGGATCGATGCGGCTTCCACTTTGCGAATGAACGATGACGCCGTCATCGTGCTCGATCCGGTCAACCTGCCGGTGATCCGCAACGCGCTGGGTAAGGGAGGCAAGAACTGGATCGGCGGCAACTGCACTGTCAGCTGCATGCTGATGGGCGTCGGCGCGCTGTACAAGGCCGGCCTGGTCGAATGGATGACCAGCATGACCTATCAGGCGGCATCGGGCGGCGGCGCGCAGCACATGCGCGAGTTGCTGACCCAGTTCGGCACGCTCAACGGCGAAGTCAGGTCGCTGCTCGACGATCCGAAATCGGCCATTCTGGAAATTGACCGCCGCGTTTTGGCCAGGCAACAGTCGATGAGCGCCTTCGAGACAGCCAACTTCGGCGTGCCGCTCGGCGGCAGCCTGATTCCCTGGATCGATAAAGACCTGGGCAACGGCAGCAGCAAGGAAGAATGGAAGGCAGGCGCCGAGACCAACAAGATCCTGGGCCAGGGCGCGAGCTTCGGCACGGCTGAAACGCCAGTCGATGGCTTTTGCGTACGCGTCGGCGCGATGCGCTGCCACAGCCAGGCCCTGACCTTCAAGCTTCGCAAGGACATTCCCCTGGCCGACATCGAAGCGCTGATCGCGGCAGACAACGAGTGGGTGAAAGTGGTACCCAATACCCGTGAGGCCAGTACTCGGGATTTGACACCGGTTGCCGTCACCGGAACGATGCGGATTCCTGTCGGCCGCCTGCGCAAACTTGCCATGGGCGCTGACTATTTGGGAGCCTTCACGGTGGGCGACCAGTTATTATGGGGGGCAGCAGAACCACTACGGCGAATGTTGCGCATTCTTCTGGACGCTTGAGAAATTGAATTTTCAAGGCTTTTGCTGAGACATGTTGTGTTCAGGCAACGAAGTTAAGGGAAGTTACCCGCTCAGCTAGCTTGTATCAAAACTTAACTGTTGTCTTAACTTGTCAGCATAATCGACTGGTGTTAAGGTCGATTCATAGACACCTGCACAAGATTTTGTGCTTTTGAAACACCGCTTCATCCAGATCGGGCAACGGAGACTCAACCCCATGAACAAACACAATCGTTGGCGGATCGGCGCCCTGGCAAGCGCGATTGCGTTACTCGGCAGCCTTTCGAGTCTGCAAGCCCACGCCATTGCGCTGGGCCGCATCACGGTGCAGTCGGCGCTGGGCGAGCCGCTTCGGGCCGAGATCGACATGACCGACATCACGGCTGAAGATGCCGCCAATCTGCGGGTTGGCGTCGCTTCAGCGGAAAGCTTCAAAGCCGCCGGACTCGAATACAGTGCCGCTGTTGCCGGTCTCGATGTAAGGCTTCAACGGCGCGCCGATGGCAGGCTTTATCTGCGATTGAGCAGTAACCGGGCGATCAACGAGCCGTTTGTCGATCTGATCGTCGAAACCAACGGTGCGTCCGGACGCATGACCCGCGATTACACGATGCTGTTCGACCCACCGAAGCTGCGAGCCGCCGCCGCGCCGGTTGATACCACTGCGCCGGCGGTTGCCCGCGCTCCTGCACCTGCTACGGTCAATGCCGCCATTCCCGCCGCCTCGTTGACTCCGCCGAGAAATGCGGTGCCCGGTCCGGTTGCCGCCACCCGGCCCGCGCCTGTTACCCGGCCAGCGGCGGGGCAAGTCAGAGCGGTCCAAGCCGCACCCGCCGGCGGCAAACAGGTCGTTGTTCAACCGGGCGACACCGCCAGTGCAATCGCATCGCGCAACCGGCCTGCCAGCGTGTCGCTCGACCAGATGCTCGCGGCCATGCTCAGAAGCAATCCGAATGCCTTTGTCGGCGGCAACATCAACATCATCAAGTCTGGAGCAGTACTCGACATTCCGGGCGACGAGGCTGCCGGAACCCTTCCCGGCGAAGCTCGGACGGTGATTACGCAGAGCAAGGATTTCAATGCGTTTCGGCGCAAGCTGGCCGATGGCGCGCCGGCAACTCAGGTGGGCGGCGCCGAGCGCCAGGCCGCCGGCAAGCTGCAGGCAAGCGTAGACGATCGCGCGGCCAAGCCCGCCACGCCTGACAAACTCACACTGTCGAGCGGGGCCGTACAGGCCAAGGGGTCCACGCCTGCGAGCAGCCCGGTCATGCCGCCTGCCGCCGCTGTGGCTGCGGCCCCTGCCCCGTCCGCCGCTTCGCTTCCCCAAGGCATGCCTGCCGCAACTGTCAACGGCGCCAGCCCAACGGTCCTGGCCGCGCCGGACGCCGGTGTGGCGGCGCCCGCGACTGCGCCTGCTGCTGAAGTTGTCTCACCAGCGGCGCCGGCCGCATCCGCGCCAGCGCCGGCAGCCAGCGCGGCAGTCCCATCATCGGTACCCGCGCCGGTTAAAAAGCCTGCGCTGGCAACCGAACCGGCACGAGCCGAATCCGGACCGCTTGATGAGGTGTTGAACAATCCGTGGCTGCTGCCGGGCGTGGCAGGTTTTCTGCTGATACTCGGTGGATTGCTTTTTGCGCGCTACCGCCACAATAAAAACAGAGGCCACGTTGACAGCTCCTTCCTGGAAAGCCGCGTGCAGCTGGATTCTTTTTTCGGCGCCAGCGGAGGACAACGCATCGACACGCGGGCCAGCGGCGTAGCCACAGGCACTTCAACAGCCTATACCGCAAGCCAGCTCGATCATGCGGGGGACGTGGATCCGGTCGCCGAAGCCGATGTCTACCTGGCCTACGGCCGCGACCAGCAGGCGGAGGAAATTTTGAAGGAAGCCATGCGTAGCCATCCGACGCGGGTGGCCGTCCAAGCCAAGCTGGTGGAAATTTATGCCAAGCGCCGCGACATCAAGGCGTTCGACAGCGTCGCTCTGGAGGCCTTTCGGCTGACGCAGGGCAACGGCGCGGAATGGGCGCACATCACCAAACTCGGTCGCGACCTGAATCCTACCAATTCGATGTATCGATCTAGGACCGATGGGGCTGACAGCCCGCCGGTCAAAGCGATGCCGGAAGACATGGTGGGAGCTACCATGCCGGCGCCACCCGCAAGCCATGCGGCTGATTCCGATTTCCCGCTTGACGATGCGACAAGACCGCAGTTTTCCACTTCGAACATGGGGACGCCGTCGGCATTCCTTGAAGAGCTGGATCTCGACCTTGATCTGGATATCGAAAGCGCGCCGGCGCCTCTGATGGACGATTCAATGCGTGCGCCGCTTTCGGCAACGCCGCCGGATAAAAAACCCTCGCCTCAGCCCAGCATTCTTTCCGAAGGACTAGACTTCAAGCCCGATGCTTTCACCGAGCCGCAGGCCCAGCCGAAGCAGCCCGACCCCGCTGCCGAAGCTGCCCATTCCGGCATGCTGGAGTTCGACCTGAGTTCGCTTTCTCTCGACCTTGGTCCGACAACGCGCGCACCTCCGCCCGACACCGACACCGAAAACGGATCGGAAGAGGACCCACTCGAAATCAAGTTCCTGCTGGCCGAAGAGTTCCGTATTCTGGGCGATTCGGACGGCGCAAGATCGCTCGCCGACGAGGTTCTCGCCAAGGCCAAGGGCCCGTTGAAAGTCAAAGCGCAGGCGTTCCTGAACACGCTGGCCTGAAAGCAAGCTCAGCAGCGTGTCGTTACCCGCCAAAACCGGCCCATGAGGATGGCGCTCGGCATCAGCTATGGCGGAAGCGCCTACGAAGGCTGGCAAAGCCAGCTTTCGGGACGGACGGTGCAAGACAAGCTGGAGCTGGCCCTGGGCAGATTTTTGGCCGAGCCGGTTCGCACGCGTTGTGCCGGACGCACAGACGCGGGCGTACATGCGCTGATGCAGGTTGTCCACCTCGACACGGCGCTGTGGCGCGAAGCCGCGTCATGGGTGCGCGGTACCAACGCTTTTCTACCCGCCGACATCGCGGTGCAATGGGCACGGCCGGTTTCCGATGACTTCCATGCGCGCTCAAGCGCCATTGCGCGCCGCTACGCCTACGTGGTGCTGGAGTCGCCGGTGCGTCCGAGCGTGGAAGCCGGCCGTGTCGGCTGGGTTTATCGCCCGCTCGATGGCGCAGCCATGCGGCAGGCGGCGCTCGACTTGCTGGGCGAACATGATTTCAGTTCGTTCCGGGCGGCTCAGTGCCAGGCCAGATCACCCGTCAAGACCATGAACCGTGTCGAGATCAGCGAGCGTGGCGCGGCCGGTTCACGTTACTGGCGCTTCGAATTCGAAGCCAATGCGTTTTTGCACCACATGATTCGCAACATCATGGGCTGCCTGCTCGCGGTAGGCCAGGGAAGCCATCCGCCCGAATGGCTGCATGACGTGATGAAGGCGCGCCGCCGCGCCGCCGCCGCGCCGACCTTTTCGCCAGACGGGTTGTATTTCGTTGGGCCGGTTTACGACGAGCGTTATCAGCTGCCGGCACGCACCGCCGCCTATGATTGGCTGCCATGAACCAGCCAGGCCCCTTCACACGCACCCGCATCAAGATCTGCGGGCTGACCCGCGAGGATGACGTCGATGCCGCCGTGGCTGCCGGAGCCGACGCCATCGGCCTGGTGATGTACCCGCAGAGCCCGCGCCATGTGACGCTGGAGCGCGCCGCCGCGCTGGCTTCCCGCCTGCCACCCTTCGTCACGCCAGTACTGCTGTTCGTCAATGCGACTACTATGGAAATGATAGCTGCTTGCGCCCGTATTCCCTGCGCAATCCTGCAATTTCATGGTGATGAAACGCCTGACGCCTGCCGCCAGGCTGGCCGGCCATTTCTTCGCGCCGCCCGCATTCCGATGGACGAAAATCCGCCGCCGGGCAGCCCGCGTTTCGATCTCCTAAAATACGCGAACGATTATTCGGCAGCCCAGGCCATCTTGCTCGACGCGCATGTCGAGGGTTATGGCGGCGGCGGAAAAACATTCAATTGGTCACTCCTTCCTCCAAGCGTCAACGCTCACCTCGTTTTGTCTGGTGGGTTGACGCCTGCAAATGTGACCGATGGCATTTTGCAAGTCAGGCCGCGTTGCCTCACGCTGGCCGTTGATGTGAGCTCGGGCGTCGAGGTTTCGAAAGGAATCAAGAGCGCCGAAAAAATCATTCAATTCGTCGCGGCCGTTCGCGCCGCCGACGAGCAACTTGCAAAGAATATTGTTCATCATGTACGACTATGACCAACCCGATATCGCCGGCCACTTCGGCATTTACGGCGGCAGTTTTGTGTCCGAAACGTTGACCCATGCGATCAACGAACTCAAAGCCGCTTACGCCAAATATCAGCACGATCCGGAATTCCTGGCCGAATTCAAGTACGAACTGAAGCATTTCGTCGGCCGCCCCTCCCCCATCTACCATGCGGCGCGAATGAGCCGCGAGCAGGGCGGCGCGCAAATCTACCTCAAACGCGAAGACCTGAACCATACCGGCGCGCACAAGATCAACAACACCATCGGCCAGGCGATGCTGGCACGCCGCATGGGCAAGCAGCGCATCATCGCCGAGACCGGCGCCGGCCAGCACGGCGTGGCCACCGCGACAATCTGTGCCCGCTATGGACTGGAATGCGTCGTGTACATGGGAAGTGAAGACGTCAAACGCCAAAGCCCCAATGTCTACCGCATGAACCTGCTGGGCGCCACCGTGGTGCCGGTGACCAGCGGCAGCAAGACCCTGAAAGACGCGCTGAACGAAGCCATGCGCGACTGGGTCGCTAATGTCGACAACACCTTCTACATCATCGGCACCGTCGCCGGACCGCATCCCTACCCGATGATGGTGCGCGACTTTCAAAGCGTCATCGGCATCGAGTGCCTGGCGCAAATGCCTGAAATGAATGGCGGCGGTCAGCCCGATGCGGTGGTCGCCTGCGTCGGCGGGGGCAGCAACGCCATGGGCATTTTTTATCCTTACATTTCGCACAAAAACACCCGGCTAATCGGCGTCGAAGCCTCGGGTGAAGGCCTGGACAGCGGCAAGCATTCGGCATCGCTGCAGCGCGGCCTGCCCGGCGTGCTGCACGGCAACCGCACCTACGTGCTACAGGACGACGATGGCCAGGTGACCGAAACCCACAGCATCAGCGCCGGGCTGGATTACCCCGGCGTCGGTCCCGAGCATGCGTTTTTAAAGGACATCGGCTGCGCCGAATATGTTGGCATCACCGACACCGAGGCGCTGCAGGCCTTTCACTACCTGTGCCGCACCGAAGGCATCATTCCGGCGCTGGAATCGGCCCACGCCGTCGCCTATGCGATGAAGCTCGCCAAAACCATGCGCGGCGACCAAAGCATCCTGGTCAACCTGTCGGGCCGGGGCGACAAGGACATCGGCACCGTCGCCGACCTGTCGGGCGCCGATTTCTACGACCGGCCGTCAATGCGCGGCCTGGCGGTAAAAGGCGGCGCTGCCACTTCTCCCGAAGCGTTCGACGCCAGCGGCGCAAAGGGCGCGAGAACCCAGTCATGAGCCGCATCGAATCGACCTTCTTTCGCCTCCAATCGCAGGGCCGCAAGGCCTTGATTCCCTACGTCACGGCGGGTTTCCCGTTTGCCGACGTCACGCCCGAACTCATGCATGCCATGGTGGCTGGCGGCGCCGACGTGATCGAGCTAGGTGTGCCTTTTTCCGACCCGAGCGCCGACGGCCCGGTGATCCAGAAAGCCGGCGAAAAGGCGCTTGGCATGGGTATCGGCCTGCTTCAGGTGCTTGAAATGGTGCGCAGTTTTCGCACGCACGACAGCGCGACCCCGGTGGTGCTGATGGGCTACGCCAACCCGGTCGAACGCTACGACATCAAGCACGGCGCAGGTTTGTCCGAAAGTGCCTTTATCCGCGACGCCGCAGCGGCTGGTGTCGATGGCATGCTGATCGTCGATTACCCGCCTGAAGAATGCACCGCGTTCGCCGCCGAGTTGCGCGAACACGGCATGGACTTGATCTTTTTGCTCGCACCGACAAGCACCGACGCGCGCATGGCGCAGGTGGCGCAGGTCGCAAGCGGTTATGTGTACTACGTTTCGCTCAAGGGGGTGACGGGCTCGGGTTCGTTGGACATCGAGGCGGTCGAAGCCATGCTGCCGCGCATACGCCGGCATGTGAGCATTCCCGTCGGCGTCGGTTTCGGCATTCGCGACGCCGCCACCGCCCGCGCCATCGGCAAGGTCGCAGACGCGGTCGTCATCGGCAGCAAAATCATTCAACTGATCGAAAACCAGCCGCGCGATCGGGTCGCGGCCGCAGCGCAGGACTTCCTGAAGGAAATCCGCGCCGCGCTGGACTGATCCTTCGGCGAATCGCCGCAGCGAAACCTTTACGTTTCATGCCTGAAAAATCAACGAGGAACCACTCCATGTCCTGGCTAGAAAAACTCCTTCCCCCCAAAATCACCCACACCGACCCGACCGAGCGCCGCAGCGTTCCCGAAGGCCTGTGGATCAAATGCCCGAGTTGCGAAGCCGTGCTGTACAAGAGCGATCTGGAAAAAAACCAGAACGTCTGCCCGCAGTGCAGCCACCACCACCGTATTGGCGCCCGCGCCCGGCTCGATGCATTTCTAGATGCAGAAGGCCGCTATGAACTGGGGCAGGAAGTGTTGCCGGTCGATGCCCTGAAATTCAAGGACAGCCGCAAATATCCGGAGCGCCTGAAGGAAGCGCTGGAAAACACCGACGAAACCGATGCGCTGGTGGTGATGGGAGGCGCCGTCCACAGCATCGGCGTCGTCGTGGCCTGCTTCGAATTCGACTTCATGGGCGGCAGCATGGGCAGCGTCGTCGGCGAACGCTTTGTTCGCGGCGTGCATGCGGCTATCGAGCAAAAAGTGCCGTTTATCTGCTTCACCGCGACCGGCGGCGCCCGCATGCAGGAAGGCCTGCTGAGCCTGATGCAGATGGCTAAAACCAATGCGTCCCTTACCCGGCTGGCCAAAAAAGGGCTGCCTTACATCAGCGTGCTGACCGACCCGACGATGGGCGGCGTGAGCGCCGGTTTCGCGTTTGTCGGCGACATCGTGATTGCCGAGCCGAAAGCCCTGATCGGCTTCGCCGGTCCACGCGTCATCGAATCAACCGTGCGCGTCACCCTGCCCGAAGGCTTTCAACGCGCCGAATTTTTGCAATCCAAGGGCGCGATCGACCTCATTTGCGACCGGCGGGAATTGCGCAAGACGGTGGCCAGTTCCCTGGCGATGCTGCTGAAACAACCTGCAGACGCCGTCAGCTGAAGGTTTACCGAACCGAAAATGGAAAGTGCCGGTCGACGCCTTAAAGCGTATCAAATGGACTCGTCACGCCACGCCCACCCTTGTTCAACACGTGGGTGTAGATCATGGTGGTGCTGACGTCGCTGTGGCCCAACAACTCCTGCACCGTTCGAATGTCGTAGCCGGCCTGCAGCATATGCGTGGCAAACGAATGGCGCAGCACATGCGGCGTAATGGTTTTGGCGGACCCAGCTGTTGCGCCAGCCTTGCCATCGCTTGAATCCGGTGCCGTAGTAACGCCCGGCCCCATGCGCCGCGCGCCTTCCCGCACCGCCCGCTGCACCGATTCGGGAAACACATGGTGGCGCCTTTCAACGCCATCGCTTCGCGGATCGATGGCCCGTGACGCCGACGGAAATACATATTGCCAGCCCCACGCCTTGCCAGCCTTCGGGTATTTGACAGCCAGCGCATGCGGCAAATACACGTCGCCAAAACCCGCTTCCAGGTCGCGCTCGTGGATGAGTTTGGTGCGCTGCAACTGCGCTTGGAGGGGACCAATCAAGTTTTCCGGCAACACGGTCACCCGATCCTTATTGCCCTTGCCTTCGCGAATAATGATTTCCCGCCGCTCAAACTCGACATCCTTCACCCGCAGCCGCAGCGCTTCGAGCAAGCGCATGCCGGTGCCATACAGCAAACTGGCAATCAGCCACATCGGCCCGTTGAGTTGCATCAGTAAGTCACGGACTTCACGCGTCGTCAATACCACTGGCAAGCGTTTTGGCGTTTTTGCCTGAACCACTTCGTCAAGCCAAGGCAAATCCACCCCTAGCAACTGCTTGTACAAATAAAGCAGCGCCGCCTTGGCCTGGTTTTGCGTCGATGCCGATACATTTCGCTCAACCGCCAGATGGCTTAGAAATGCCTCGACCTCAGCGGCGCCCATGTCACGCGGGTGGCGTTTGCCATGAAACAGAATAAAACGCCTTGCCCAGTCAATATAAGTCTGCTCGGTGCGAATGCTGTAGTGCCGTGTGCGCAGGTGAATACGCAGTTGTTCCAGCAGTTTGGGCGGTGGTGAAGGTAAAGGCTCCAACGTTGATAAAGAAGGCTGTAGAGGCAAGTTCATCCGCTGAATTTTAGGTTTGCCTAAACGACTTGGCAATCAGGTACTCATTGGGAAATAATAAAAAGTTCCGGATTTTTGTTGGATTAGATTGTAAGTACGAGTACTATTCAGTCGTCCAATTTACGTTGAACTAAACCGCTGACGCGGTGGCTGGAACTCAAAATCCGCCAGCGCGTTGTTGTTGGGTCATAGGGTTGACAAGAACGAGTCAAAGACGAGCCTGAGGGCTGGGGAATTCCCCGGTCCTTCAGGAGAATCGTCATGACACCGCTACGCCAACGCATGATCGAGGCCATGGTGCTGCGCGGCTTCAGCCCGCGCACCCAAGAAAGCTATGTGGGGGCCATCCACGGTATGGCCAAGCACTTACCGGCGCGACCCCGCCGAGTACACCGTGAAAGAAGTTGAGGCCTACCTGCTGCACCTGGTCAAAGACCGCCAGCTCTCCTACAGCACCATGAACCAGGCCGCCTGCGCGGCCCGCTTCCTGTACGAGCGCGTACTGGGCCATAGCCGTGAACTCTTTCACATTCCCATGGCACGCAACCCGGCCAAACAACCCGAGCCGCTGGCCCGCGAAGAGATCGCCCGCCTGTTGGCGGTCTGCTCGCATCCCCTACGCCGCATGCTGCTGCAAACCATCTACGCCACTGGTCTGCGCGTGTCCGAAGCCTGCGCCCTGCGGGTAAGCGACATCGACAGCCACAGCGACCGCATGTGCGTGCGCGTGGCTTGCGGCAAAGGGGGCCACGCCCGCTACACCATTCTGAGCCCGACGTTGTTGGGTCTGCTGCGCACCTACGTGCGAGGCTTTCGCCCGTGCACCTGGCTGTTTGGCAATGCCAGCGGCACCCAGCCCATGAGTATTGAGATGGCCCAGCGCGCCTACCAAGGTGCGCGCCAGCGTGCGGGCATCACCAAGACGGGGGGTATCCACACCCTGCGCCACTGCTTTGCCACCCACTTGCTCGAAGGTGGGGTGGACCTGTTCACGATCCAGAAACTGCTGGGCCACGGCCACATCAGCACCACCGGGCGCTACCTGCACCTGATCAGCCCACGGTTTCGCCCGCCCAAAGACATCGACCCGCTGGACCTGCTGGCAGGCCTTCCCCGGCTGTAGACCACGCTGCACGCGGTAGCTGCTTGTGGCCACCCTGGCCGATGCGCTGCGCCAGCATGGCGCGGCGTATCTGGCAAAGCACACTCTGAGCAACCCGCAGGCCAAAGCCTGGCGGGCCATCGTGGCCTGCCGCACCGCGGCCCTGGGCGGCCAGCAGTTGGCCTGTGATGCTTGTGGCCACAGCCACTGGCAGTACCACTCGTGTCGCAACCGCCACTGCCCGCAGTGTGGCGCTCGGGCCAAAGACGCCTGGCTACAGGGGCGGCTGGCTGAGGTGTTGCCGGTGCCCTATGCGCACCTGGTGTTCACTTTGCCGCACAGCCTGAACGGCCTGTATGGTGCGCATCCGCGCTGGGTGATTGACACCCTGTTTGCCAGCACGGCCCACACCCTGTCTGAGTTTGCCGCCAACCCCAGATGGATGGGGGCCACAGGCGGCACGCCCGCCTTCAGCCTGGTGCTGCACACCTGGACGCAAGACTTGCAGCGCCACCTTCACGTGCATGCGGTGATGGCTTGCGGGGTGCTGGATCCGGGCGGGCATTGGTCCAACCCGACGCGCAAACCCGACTTCCTGTTCCCGGTGCATGCCCTGTCCAGGGTATTCCGGGGCAAATTTCTGGCGGCGTTGGCGGCGGCGCACCGCGACCATGCGATTGAGCATGACCCGCAAGGCGATGCTGCTGCCTGGGGCGAACGACACAGGCAACTCTTGCGCCACGACTGGGTGGTGTACGCGAAGACCCCGCTGGGTGGCCCGGCCCAGGTGCTGGAGTACCTGAGCCGCTACACCCACCGCACGGCCATCGGCAACGAGCGCATTCGCGCCGTTACCCCAGACAAGGTGGCCTTCACGGTGCGTGCCGATACCCAAGGCGGCAAGCGGCTCACTCGGCTACCGGGCGCGGAGTTTGTGCGCCGCTTCCTGCTGCACGTGCTGCCCACGGGGGTCAAGCGCATTCGCCACTATGGGGTGTTGGCCAGCGCCTGCAAGGCAGACAAACTGCAAGCCGCCCGAGCGGCGCTGCAACTGCCCGCTGTGAACCCGCAAGCCACCGAGTCCGCGAAGGACTTCATGGCACGGGTGGCGCAGATCGATGTGCTGCTGTGTCCGTGCTGCCAGGCGGGCAGACTGCACGTGGTGCAGGTGCTGGTGGGACACAAGCGGTTGCCTGCGCCACAGCGAAGCGTGGCCTGCGTGGCCCCTGCAAGTCGGGGGCCGCCATGAGGCTCGAAGTGGGCTGGTTCATGCACGGGTTGACGGGGCACTGGCCAAGGTGTCCGGGGTGGTACTGCGTGCGGCAAAGGCCCAGGGTGATGACGGGTCAGGCAGAACGCACCTGCGGCACCGGGGCGCAGTCGATTGAGCGCATTGGCGGGCTTGCATCGCAGAAATACAGGTTCAGAAAAACCTCAGGCTGGGCCATAATTTGAGTCAACAGGCTCGAGGCCGTAAAGCATTCCCCTCTGCCAGCACCAGCGGCCATCCCGGTCGTTGGTTCAGTCCAACAAGGTTTATCCGCCGCGTATGCATATCGCTCTCGTTTCAAACATCGCCGCGCGGCAGATAAACGCTATTCGTTAGGCCGCACGACAACACCAGGCACGTTGGCGGTCTGATGGAGAAAGGCTATCTGGCAGTTTGACGGGATCATGCCAAGGTTTGAAGACTCACTAAGGCTCTTGCAGACCTGGCTGTCACCTCGCGTTCCCGCTTCTTGCAGTGGAGTCACCTTGACAGGGCCTAGCGGTCGGAGTCCAATAATAACTCGGTCAATAAAGGGGCTAAAAATGCAAACTCAGTCGTTAACGGGTCCAGAGCTTGAGAAGGCACTCAAGGAAAACACGTTCGTTAGCTCGAGCGTTTCTTTCACCGGCATGGTCAAGACCTCAGAAAAACCAGCCCATGTCCAGTTCGCGATCGCGGGCTGCGAAAGTTGGGTTGATATTCCCGTGTCTCTGATCGATCAAGCTGAGCACCTTGGCAAACAGCCATGCAAGGAACACGCGCATCCTTGGGTTCGCGTTTCCTTGAAAGAATCGAAGGATCCGCTGGCCCAACTCCTCAACGCGCTGTTTTCCCAGTTGTCGCAGACAACGACACTGCAACCATCCTCGTCCGAGGACGCTGATAGTTCAATTGGCCAGCTGTCAGCGAAACCTCAGGGAGGGACTGGCTATCTTTGTTGCAAGCGGGGGAAGTCCTTTCTCTGCGGCTTCGTGGGGAATAAACCGATCTATTGCTGCCTAGAGTGGGAGCCGTGCACAACAATAGGAACTCGCGCTGGCGGCTTCTCTCTGTGAACGCAGCGCAGTGCGGCTTAACCCTTCGCTCAAAGGGAGCGCCAACGGCAGGCCACCAGGGCCCGGCCTGAGGTACGGCTAACCCGGCATTGCAGTGGATCGGCTTCGCCGCCCACTGAATTCAGACGTTAGACGCTCCTATGTACCTCCGCCAAGACGAAGCTGACCGCTTGCTCCAGACTCACCTCGCCGAACTTGTGTCGTCACTGCGAGGGCACCACTCGTTCCTCGAGGAACTACAGGGTGGCGACGATTGGGCGTTCGTGATCAAAGCTCAGGCGCTCATCGAAGGCGCCGTGACTCAGGCAATCCTGGCCCAAATCGGCGACGGGCGAATCAAGAAGACTATTGAAGTTATGCAACTCGTGGGGGAAGAGGTCAGCAAGCTCGCTCTCGCCAAAGACTTCGGCCTCTTCACGGCAGAGCAACGCCGTTTCATTAAGCGCATGGCAAGTCTTCGCAACAGACTCGCTCATCGAGTTGAAAACGCAAGCTTCACATTCTCCGAATACGTCGCCTCACTGAACCGCGACTCACTTCGAGATTGGCAAGAATCGATTATTTGGTTCACCGATACCAGCAAGTCACGCAAAGTGTGGGCAAGTATTGCTGCAACTCAACCGCGGGCGGCAATCTACCTTGGTACCTTTCTTCTCGTTGCCCTTCTGACGATTGAAGGGTCCGAGAAGGATGTCTTGCGCAAGATTGATGCGACAGCAGAAACTACAACGAAGGAACTCCTTGAGATTCTTGCATCGTTGAAAAGCGTCTAACCCGGTGCTCAAGCGGACACGCAGCGGCATGCCACGTATGGCCCTCATTTCATTCTGGCCCATGCGCGTCCTGCCGCTGCGTGCCGCTTAGCTCAAACGTTAGATTTCTTTCACTGCTCCCGTTGCCTAGGAATACAACATGAACTACGACAATCCAGCAGCACGTCTACTTTCAATTCTTGAGCGCGGAAAGACAAAGGCTCCGGCAACCAATTGCAGAGCAGTGTGGGAAGAGTTGCTTGAGGCGAAGGGAGATTCACCTCTTCTAATGGCACGACTCGGCAAGGTCATGGAACTACCAAGGCTCACCATAACCTCGCTGAAGGAAGAGTTCCCGCAACAGGGGGACATGTGGACCCATTGGGAATCGCAAGTGAATGCCGCCTTTATGGTGCAGAACATGCACGCCAACTGGGATTCGTTCATCAATCATATTGACGCCCACACTCTTACGTATCTAAGAATGGCCTCGTCGCTACTTCAGGCAAAGGCGAACACCAAGCTCATTGCAGACGCCGACTTGGCTTCCGTCAGAGAAGCGCTGAACGAAATTCTTGTTGAAGTCATCTCCTCAGATCTACCTGACGAAGTGAAGAAGTATGTAGTTCGGAATCTCCGAAAGATCGTGGATTCGATCGACGAGTACAAGTTGACAGGGGCACTGCCGCTATTGGATGCCGTCGAAACGACACTCGGACATGCCGCCGTTGACAAACAGTACAAGACCTTTTTAACTGATACCGAGCTTGGTAAACGGCTCCTTGACACACTAGCGTCGATGGCCAACGTGGTCACTGTTGCAGTCGGCCTGCCGCAGTTGACTCAAGCCATCGCACTGCTTACCAACTAGAAATCTAACCCTTCCTTCAAGCGGACCCGCCTTCGGCGGTCCGCTTAAGTCAAACGTTAGGTTTGCAGAAACGCCCTATGCCAGTCCTCACGCCCAAGGTGCCGCTAGCGCACGCTCTGCCTGTGCTGGCTGCTATTTTTAGTGTAGCGCCGGCGCTA
>Ga0136611_10000322_pt1 | contig 30595 bp, 36 predicted proteins | sample AntDrymUQ2232306_2_FD_106645 | JGI IMG/M metagenome (GOLD analysis project Ga0136611, IMG submission 106645) | Polar desert sand microbial communities from Dry Valleys, Antarctica - metaG UQ223 (23.06) | ecosystem: Environmental > Terrestrial > Soil > Desert | place: Antarctica: Dry Valley...
ACTTGGTGATCATACAACAGCCGGACAGCCCGTTCCCGTATCTCCGGTGAATATCTAATTTGTTTCTTCATTACTCTCTCCTCTCAAGAAATAGAGTCTCCGGCAAACCCGGGGCGGTTCAGATCATCATTTTCAAGTACGTAAGGATGCACGAACTTAGACGATTGGGTGATTACCAGGAAATCAATACCGTGCTTTCTATGCTGGCTTAAATATTTGATATGCTCTGGCGGTTCCTTCAAATCAATAGCCGGCCAAGGATAAGCCGCTTCATCAACAACAATAAGCGAACCCTCCACAAAGTTATCCAGATTTTGAATGCCTTCGGGCTTGTTAGGATCAAGCGGAGTCCTTTGAGCCCAAGTATTCAACTTTTCACGCGATATGGGAATATGCGTTAGCTTTAAATCCGGAATACCGCACACGTAGACGATTCTTTCCGCTTCAACAGCCGGTTTAATGTGGCTCCATACCGCATGATTGGTTTTGCCACATCCCGGTGTGGCAGTCAGTATGATGATCATTTCGGTATCACTCCCAGTTTAGGCAGTAATAGAGAAGTCATGCGGAAAGTGATCGCACCCATGATGATGCCAAGCCCTTGACGAAACCCGGCCAGGTTGATGATCTGCAGGGCAAACGCTGGAATGTTGCTGTAATAACCTTGGGCTTGGGTATAGAGTAGTTCCAACGCAATGGCGATGGCGCCATACTTGATAACGCCGATTCCTAAACCCATAAAAGCGCGTGCAGCCAGGAAGCCAACATAAGAACTTAAGAACGCACCTAACGGGATAATCAGAAGATTGAACATTATTTAGCTTCCGTGCTTCGTATACCTGAAATAATGTAAATACCTGCGATTGAAGCCAGCAATAAAACAAAGGGATTGAGCATTTCTACGGTATCACATACCGGTGTGGTTGGTATGACCAGATTCACCGGGTAATACGATATGGATATGGATATGGGAATATCCGTTGGACAGATGCCCTCCCCCCGGCTGGTCTTGAGAATGTGGCCTGGACATTATGCGTAGGCAACTCAGCCGGTGGAACCTCATCAAACTTAATTTCAAAGGTTTGCGGTTTATTTTCTGTTTGCGGCTGTGAACTGTAGCTGGTGGATGTATTGGAACTGATCTGCGTATTGTTGTTGTCGTACTTGATCTTTGTAACTGTTTCCTTGATGATGACTTTGCCGGGTTTGTCACTGGTACCAGCATCAACCGCTTTAATCTCTGTGACTGTTTCTTCCCTACCCGTTACATTGCTTTGCGCATCTTTGGTAGATGTGGATTCAACGCCGAGGCGTTTTTTTGATCGGCGTTTATTATCGCAGCGATCGGCTGTGCACTGTTGATTGTGACTTGCCGCAAGGTACCAGTGCAGCCTGGGGCTGATTAGAAAAAAGAATGATCGGTTAGGCGATCTGTTGATCGCTACCGCATCAGATCATCAGGAATTGATTGATAAAGCCAGAGTACTCAGTCAAACACAAGCATTTATTATTGATGGTCCACCACGAGTGGCTGAAATAACCCGGACTATTCTGGTGATGAGTGATCTCTGCTTACTCCCTTTGGGGGCAAGTGCTGCAGAAATCTGGGCATTGTCAGAGTTGCATACAACGATCGACGCACCGTGTCAGAATCAGTATCGGGTGGATGCGCATAGTGTATGGAATCGTTATCGCAAGCAAACGCGTTCGGCCAGAGAGCTCAGTAATGCTGTACAGGAAGAGTTGGCTTTACCTCAATTGCGCTCACATTTTACAAGCCATGGTGTATAACCTGAGAGGACCACCCAGATTATTTTTACAGAGTTTAGCCGCATAGGAAACGTGCACCTTTTAAACAAGAAATGGCAATAATAATCAACGTTCTCGTATTTTTCTTCATTAGAAACAGTTAAAAACATACATGCCGTTCGAAAAAACGACAGTATTTTAGGCCAAAATTCTAAAAATAGTGTTTTGCAAAGGTCCCTTATTATGAGTGGCTGATTCAATTGACCACCATTACAGTTGACTGTGTGAGGCTAGAAAATCAAGTCAAATCAGGTTTTTCCTTATCCAGGTAATGCATTGCGTGCAAATTGATTTATAATTCGCAGTTCAATAAAAGAATTAAGCACAATTTTGGTTTTTATTTGCAAGCAGGTTAGCAAGAAAAGGGAGATCATCAATGCATATAGGCATACCCGTAGAGATTCGCGGGGGAGAAACACGTGTAGCAGCGACACCGGAGACCGTGAAAAAATTTACTGCGAAGGGTGTTCATAAGGTATCAGTACAATCAGGCGCTGGTGCAGGCGCTAGTATACCGGACTCAGCATATCAGGAAGCTGGCGCAGCCATAGTGACTAATGTGGCTGAGTTGTATGCACAATCTGAAATTGTGCTCAAGGTGCGTGCTCCGGAACCCACTGAATTAGCACTGATGCGTAAGGATGCGGTTTTGCTGGGTCTTTTGTCACCGCACCAGAAGGATGGCATAGAAACATTAGCTCAGCATGGGGTGACTGCATTTGCGATGGAGAAATTGCCGCGTATTTCTCGCGCGCAGAATATGGATGTTCTATCATCACAAGCGAATATTGCTGGCTATAAAGCTGTAATCATGGCAGCTAACGTTTATCAGAGATTTTTTCCTATGCTAATGACGGCAGCGGGTACTGTGAAAGCGGCGCGGGTTCTGATCTTGGGTGCTGGTGTCGCGGGTTTGCAGGCGATTGCAACGGCGAAAAGACTGGGTGCTGTGGTAGAGGCATTTGATGTGCGGCCAGTAGCCAAAGAGCAAGTGGAAAGCTTGGGCGCTAAATTTGTCGAAGTACCTCTGAGTGATGAAGGAAAAACAAAAGCTGAAACAGCGGGTGGGTATGCAACTGAAATGTCTGATGATTATAAACGCCGTCAAGGTGAGTTAGTGCATGAGCGCGCGATAGCAGCAGATATTATTATTACTACTGCTTTAATTCCTGGACGTCCAGCGCCTGTTTTGATCAAAGAAGAAACTGTGAAAGCGATGAAACCGGGTTCGGTGATCGTGGATATGGCAGTTGAAGCAGGTGGCAATTGCCCGCTGTCAGAGCTGAACAAAACGGTGGTTAAACATGGTGTGCACTTAATTGGTATCGCAAATATTCCTGGATTGGCGGCGGCAGATTCTAGTACGCTGTATGCACGAAACTTGATGAATTTTCTCAACTTAATGCTTGATCCGGAAAGTGGCGAACTGAGAGTGGACCGTGAAGATGAAATTATTGCTGGAACGTTGGTTTGTACGGGTGGGGAAGTCATCATTAAACCATAATTAACGGCAGGGTATCGCTCTATACTATATCAATTGTTACGTTTAGAACGTACATACAGTTAACGAATTTTAAAGGAGTAATCATGATTGGTGAAATTGATCCGGTTATTATCAATCTAACAGTTTTTGTGCTAGCGATTTTTGTTGGATATCATGTTGTATGGAATGTGACTCCAGCGTTGCATACACCTTTGATGTCAGTGACTAATGCAATTTCCGGCATTATTCTTGTGGGTGCGATGTTAGCAGCCGGACCAGTTGAAACCGATTGGGGAGTCTGGTTAGGTGCGGTTGCAGTAACATTGGCTGCAATTAATGTTTTTGGTGGATTTCTGGTAAGTCAGCGTATGCTGGAAATGTTCAAGAAAAAAGACAAAAAAGGAAACGCGTAAATGTCAGCAAATATGGTAGCACTTGCATATTTAGTGGCTTCAGTATTTTTTATACTGGCACTAAAAGGGCTAAGCTCGCCTGAATCTGCACGCCGTGGAAATTTATTCGGTATGGTTGGTATGGCGATTGCGGTTGCCACAACCTTGACGCTTACCCAGAACTGGCCTCTGATTTTAGGGTGTATTGCAATGGGTGGCATCATTGGCGGGCTTGTTGCGCAGCGTGTGCAGATGACAGCAATGCCGGAACTGGTTGCGTTTATGCACTCATTGGTTGGTTTAGCCGCCGTGTTTATTGCGGTTGCAGCGGTTAATAATCCGGTTTCTTTCGGTTTACCAGAGATCCTCCCCGGAGGTAGTAAACTGGAGTTGTTTTTTGGCACCTTTATTGGTGCCATGACTTGGTCCGGTTCAGTCATTGCGTTCCTGAAATTGTCTGGACGCATGAGTGGCACTCCGATTGTTTTTAGCGGTCAGCACATGATTAATCTATTGCTGGCAATCATGATGATCGGATTTGGTCTGTGGTTTTTCTTTAGTGAAACAACCAATTGGACAGCGTTTATTGCAATGATCGCAATTGCTTTCATCTTGGGATTCCTGATTATTATTCCTATTGGCGGCGCTGATATGCCGGTAGTGATATCCATGCTTAACTCCTATTCTGGTTGGGCGGCAGCAGGTATTGGCTTCTCTCTGGGTAATCCAATGTTAATCATTGCAGGATCACTGGTAGGCAGTTCGGGTGCGATTCTCTCGTATATCATGTGTAAAGCCATGAACCGGCCATTTCTATCGGTTATTTTGGGTGGTTTTGGCAGTGACGGCGGAACCGCGGCGACTGCAGATGATGGTGTACAGAAGACATACCGCAGCGGCAGTGCGGAAGATGCAGCTTTCTTAATGGGTAATGCCGACAGCGTCATTATTGTTCCTGGATATGGCTTGGCCGTTGCAAGGGCGCAACATGCTGTGAAGGAATTGACTGAAATATTGCATGAAAAAGGCATTAATGTACGTTTTGCGATTCATCCGGTAGCCGGGCGTATGCCGGGACACATGAATGTGTTGCTGGCAGAAGCCGAGATTCCTTATGAGCAAGTCCTGGAGATGGATGAAATCAACAGCGATTTCTCAAACACGGATGTTGTGCTGGTGTTAGGCGCGAATGATGTGGTGAACCCGGCAGCGAATGTTCCAGGTAGCCCAATTTATGGCATGCCGATATTGGATGCGCATAAAGCGCGTACCGTTATGGTAGTTAAACGTAGTATGGCTGCGGGTTATGCTGGTCTTGATAATGATTTGTTTTATATGGATAAGACCATGATGATATTTGGAGATGCCAAGAAAGTGGTTGAGCATATGGTCAAAGCGCTATGATGCTATGGAAGCTGCTTATTAGTACCTTGTAAATAAACGAAGGCGCAATTTTTCAATAATTGCGCCTTCGTTTTTGTCGATGATTGGGTTAGATTTACAACCTAGCTTCCGATTCAATATCCTCGAATGGGTGAGGTTTTGCAATACCAAACCCTTGAGCATAATCAACACCAATTTCCTGTAGTTTTGTAATGATGTCGTCAGTTTCAACTAACTCAGCGATTGTTTTAACATCAGCATTGTGAGCGAGTTGATTAATGGCTTTTACCTTATCTAGATCTTCCTCATCCTGCAGTATATTGCAAATTAAACTTCCATCGATTTTCAGATAATCAACTTTCATTTTGTTAAGTAAATTTAGTGACTCGGGGGTGTCGCTAAAGCTACATAGGGAGACTAGGCAGCCTAATTCACGCATTTTTTGAGCAAAAATAAGTGTATCTGCCGTATTGGCTTCTGCATCTGACACTTCAATCTCAAAGCAAAGATTGGAGGCGGAAGCTTTCATTTTCTGTAATTGATTTTGAATGAAATTAGGGAAAGCTTGGTCGCATAAAGTGTCCTTGGCTACATTAAGATAAAATACCGCATTGGCCTCTGGATGAATTGAAAGTCACTGGATGATATAATTTACTATCCACCGATCCAGTTTTGACATCATTTTAAATTGATCTACAAGGGGTAAAAATGAACCGGGGGGCATCAGATTATTTTCTTCCTCATGCATTCGAATTAGAATCTCATAATGTTGTGAAGCTGACGTGTCATAAGGTTTTATAGGTTTTATTTTCTGACAGTAAAGGTTAAATTCTCCATCTTCAATCGCTTGAGCAATACGTGTAGATGTAATCCCTGATTTAGATATTTGAGTAATCTGCTGAAGGTTTATATTATCTTTGGTAAGTATTTCGTTGGATTTATTGGGTATTGGTTGGGTTGAATTGTCCGTTTTATTATTTTCTGAGGAAACGCGATTTTTTCCTTGGGCGCGAGGTGTATGTAATGTATAGAAGCCAATAGTTTTTCCCTTATTATCAAGATGTGGAAGATATTGTTCTGTGAAAATGTATGGGAAGCCTTTGGTCGATTTAAGGATACGTTCGTTATGTACAGTTTTTCCGGCTAGAATCTCTTCAATGCAATTTTGGATATCAGAGAAAAACTCTTCATTTGAGAATTCCTTTAAAAGTCGGCCATCTATCTGATCTGGCTTTAACCCAAACCATCGGCGAAATATTCGATTATGGTAACGGCAACGGGAATCACTATTAAAATAAGCTAGCATGACAGGAATATTTTCATCGATAAACAGTGATTTTATTTTGCTTTCTGATGCTGTTTTTTCAGCCCACAGCCGATGTTTAATTTCATTTGTAAGCCGTTCCTTGCTAATTAATAATTGGTCTGAGTAGTTTTTGATGTTTTTTTCAGTGCGTGCTATTTGAATACTAATTATGATTAGTGCAGAGATTAAGGAAAACCATAGTGCTGCTGACCAGTGTAATGCGAGTTTACTAAAAAAACATGCACTGGCTGAAAGAGTGACAGTAAGTGTTAAAGCGACGCAAGCAGCTAGATAAGGTTTGACAATATTAAATAGAGAGGCTCTGTGCATGACTGTTCCTTGTTCTTAATATTTGTGATTCTTAATATAAGCTGCTGCCATACTTAATTAAGGTATTGTAATATTTGTATTTATTTAGTATTTTGTTATATAAGAGGAAAGTGGTCTAGCCATTAACCAGAATTTCCACAAATTAGAACGCATTATCACAAAATCCTGAGATACGTTTTCATTAAGAGCTGTAATAGTAAGCTGCTTAATTTCCCCTTTTCTAAGGGCCATATGTAGAGGAGAAAACCAATTCTCTTCCATATCTTTTAAAGTTTCACGCCAGTTATAGGCATCTCTATATTTGGCTTTTCCAAGCAGAGAATCTAACACTATGAGATGATTTCCTGCTATTCCAGCTTGTAACCATTCGTTAGCATCAAGAGGTAATTTTGAATGGTTTGTGTTGCTAGCCAATGCTAATGCACGGGGTAAGTCATGATCGCTCCAGATATGTGTATAAGGAGATTGCATTGATTGTGGCATATTTCCTCCCCCCCAGAACCAAACACTATTGATGATTAATTCTCCGCGAGATTCACGCACTTGATTAATTGGATGTTCATAAAGCAACATCTGAATTTCATTAAAAATTTTATGCCAAATGATGCTTTCATTGCCTGTTGGTAAGAAATTATTAATGTTCATGCCTGTAACTTGACCGAGTGTATGTGTTTGCATTTCCGGCGCTCTAGATGTTCGGATATACCAACGATCAGGACGTAGTGACAAGAAAGAGAAATCGTGGCTACCTAGATTGTGATTTAAATCTTGCACTATTTGTTTAGTTTCTTCTTGAGAAATTTTGAAGACTTGACTATCAGCTAACATGATGTGGTTTTGTTCGATACGTAGATGTACAGGATCGGCCCGCATCCAAAAATCTTTACTGGTTTTCATCAAATCAGAGCCATCAGTGTGTAACATTATGGGTGCAATAGGCCAGCTTTGTTGCTTTACTATCTTAAATGTCTTGCATAACCATATTTCCATTTCTTGTGATGGATGCCGCATAGAGATACTTTTTGATAGCAGTATTTCTAATGATGGTGTTGAAAGATCATTATAAATTTCTGGTTGTGAAACATCAGGCCAAAATAGATTAGGTATGAGAAGGTTTAAATTCATTGATATGATACGAGTCGTTATGTAGTGATTCTGGAGGTTAGATGAAGAAATACTGCAATTCCTAGATGTTATATTTTTTATTCTTATAAAACTTAAGCGGATAAATAAGTATAAGCAGACTTGCCGAGTACGATAGAAAGGTATCGTGTTTATCCGTATAATAGCGATATACTTAGGAAGTACAAGGCATATTCTGTATTTATAGGGTTAATTTAATGTGTAATGGAATTGAGGAAGTTGCAATTTTTCTAATAAAATAAAGCGTTGATGAGAGAAATACTTTATCCTGGCCTGCAAGATTGGTAGTTTAAAAAAGCCTCGCATTACGATTCTTTTAGTGCATAGTGCGGCATGACAAATTTTGCTTCTTAAGTAATTGTAATTATAAGTAGCGCTACAAAGTCATTAATTTTATTTTTCATGGCTGGCATATGGATAATTTAAGTTCTTGTCTGTAAGAGATTGATAAGGAATAATGTTTTATGAATCATATTTGATATTCCAATATTTGGAGATGTTATGTATCAGCATATAAAAGTGCCTGTTGATGGTAAGAGAATTCAGGTTAATGATGATAATTCATTAAGTGTGCCAGATAATCCTATTATTCCTTTTATTGAAGGGGATGGAATTGGTATTGATATTACTCCGGTAATGCGGAAGGTTGTTGATTCGGCAGTTGAGAAAGCTTATGGCGGTCAACGCAAAATCTCATGGATGGAGATTTATGCGGGTGAAAAAGCAACACGAATTTATGGGGCCGATGTGTGGTTACCGGAAGAAACTCTAACGGCAGCTAAAGAGTTTGTGGTTTCGATTAAAGGTCCTTTAACAACACCGGTCGGTGGAGGTATTCGCTCGATTAACGTAGCACTACGTCAGAAGTTGGATCTGTATATTTGTTTGCGGCCTGTGCGTTATTTTAACGGTGTACCCAGTCCAGTAAAGAGTCCTGAAAAAACGGATATGGTAATTTTTCGTGAAAATTCTGAGGATATTTATGCGGGTATAGAATGGGAAGCAGAATCAGAGTCTGTCAAGGAAGTAATTGATTTTCTGGTTAAGGATATGGGGGTGACTGGTATACGTTTTCCTCAGACTTCTGGAATTGGCATCAAGCCAGTTTCAAGGGAGGGCACAGAACGTTTTGTTCGAAAGGCGATTCAATATGCTATAGATAATAAACGTAGGTCAGTTACTTTAGTGCATAAAGGTAACATTATGAAGTTCACCGAAGGTGCGTTTAAAAAATGGGGATATGCTTTGGCTGCCAGGGAATTTGGAGCGCAGCTGCTGGATGGAGGCCCTTGGATGAAATTGCCGTTAGAACAGGGCGGGGTTGTTATCAAGGATGTGATTGCTGATGCTTTCTTGCAGCAAATTTTGTTACGCCCGGAAGAGTATGACGTAGTGGCAACTTTGAACTTGAATGGTGATTATATTTCTGATGCGCTGGCAGCTCAGGTGGGTGGAATAGGAATTGCACCGGGAGCTAATCTGAGTGACTCTGTTGCAATTTTTGAAGCAACACATGGTACAGCACCTAAGTATGCCGGAAAAGATCAGGTAAATCCGGGTTCGATCATTTTATCAGCAGAAATGATGTTGCGCTATTTAGACTGGACAGAAGCAGCCGATATGCTTATCAAAGCAATGGAAACAACTATTCAAGACAAGATAGTTACCTATGATTTTGCACGTCAAATGGCAGATGCTAGGCAAGTTTCTTGTTCAGTATTCGGTAATTCAATAATTGAACGGTTGACCTAAGGTTTTATTTAGTCTCAGTCTTATAAAACAATCCCCCTTGCCAGGGCCAGGGGGAAACTGCTTATGATTCTTTATGATATTACTGTGCTCGTAAGTCTATGCCAGTTTTTATTCTTCTGAACAAACAGTTAAGCGGATTGGATATTCGAGGCTTGTTTTCCCTTCGGGCCTTGAGTGACATCAAAACTCACTTTCTGACCTTCTTTGAGTGTTTTAAATCCAGACATGTTAATTGCTGAAAAGTGTGCAAATAAATCTTCACTACCATCATCAGGAGTAATAAAACCAAAACCCTTAGAATCGTTGAACCATTTTACTGTACCTGTTGCCATTTCTACTTCCTATATAAAAACTGGGCCGGAAACCCTAATACTATTTGAATTTCAAGACCATTGACGGATAAAACTGGTACCGCAGAGAACTTGAAGCCAAACGCCTATATGCTGTTTTACGCAAATCTGGGGTTAAAGTCAAGCGGTTACATTATATTTGTCATAAGAAATGAACAAATATCTCTTAAGACACTTGAAAATTTTGTCGTAATCATCAACTATGCTAATAGTGAAGTACTTTATACTAATATTGAATTGGATAGAAAATAGTAAGGAATAAGGAAGATAGTTATGACGGAGAGTGATTCAGAGGCCGTTATTCTTAAAAAGGCGAAGACTAAAGAGAAATTTCCTCCAATGTATAAAATCTTATTATTGAATGACGACTTTACACCAATGGAATTTGTTATTGAGGTGCTGAAGATATTTTTTTCTATGAATCAAGAGCAGGCAACGCGAATAATGTTGAAAGTACATACGGAAGGAGTTGGCGTGTGTGGTGTGTATACAAGTGATATTGCAAGCACGAAGGTTAATCAGGTAATTGAGTTTGCCAGAAAGAATCAACATCCACTTAAGTGTGTGATGGAGGAAAACTGAGATGATTGCTCCAGATTTAGAAGTTAGTTTACACATGGCATTTGTAGAATCTAGGCAGAAGCGCTATGAATTCATTACAGTGGAACACTTATTGCTGGCAATGCTTGATAATACAAGTGCTGCTGAAGTATTAAATGCTTGCTTGGTGGATATTGAAGATCTACGATCAGTGTTACTGGATCATATAGTACGTCATACCCCCGTGATTGATGGTAACGAAGAAGTGGATACACAGCCAACATTAGGTTTTCAACGTGTTATTCAGAGAGCTATATTACATGTTCAATCATCGGGAAAGAAGGAAGTTACTGGTGCTAACGTTCTGGTGTCGATATTTGGTGAAAAAGATTCACACGCTGTCTATTTTTTGCATCAAAGGGGCGTAACGCGTTTAGATGTGGTTAATTACATCTCACATCATATTCGAAAAACATCGCACGAGAATGACGCCAAAACTGGAAATGAAGGGGATAGCGAGCACGAATCCAATTCTGGCGGATTGCTCGAGAATTACACAGTAAATCTCAATCACCTAGCGCTGATTAATAAAATTGATCCCTTGGTAGGGCGTGAGAAAGAGATTGAGCGTGTCATACAAACGTTATGTCGGCGCCGTAAAAATAATCCCTTGCTAGTAGGTGAAGCTGGTGTAGGGAAAACGGCAATTGCAGAAGGTTTGGCAAAACGCATTGTTGAGGGAGATGTGCCTGATTTACTTTTAAAGCATCAAATTTATGCGCTTGATATGGGGGCTTTATTGGCTGGTACCAAATATCGGGGGGATTTTGAGCAACGCTTAAAAACATTATTAAAACAACTGACCGATAATCCAACAGCTATCTTATTTATTGATGAGATTCACACATTAATTGGCGCTGGTGCTGCTTCAGGTGGAGTCTTGGATGCATCCAATCTTCTGAAACCGGTTTTAAGTACTGGGCAATTACGATGTATCGGCGCCACAACTTTTAATGAGTACCGTGGGATCTTTGAGAAAGATCATGCATTATCAAGGCGTTTCCAACAGATAGAAGTTAACGAACCTAGTGTGGATGAGACCATCGCCATTTTACGCGGCCTGAAATCACGCTATGAACAGCACCATAAAGTTAAATATACTGTCAGTGCATTGGTTTCCGCAGCAGAACTATCAGAACGCTATATTAATGATAGGCATTTGCCAGACAAAGCAATAGACGTGCTCGATGAGGCAGGCGCAGCTCAGCGCATATTGCCTAAATCGAAGAAACGTAAAGTGATTGGTAAAAGTGAGATTGAGAACGTAGTAGCCAAGATTGCACGAATTCCTCCACAGAATATTTCTACGGATGATCGCAACAAGTTGAAAACACTGGGCCGTGATATGAAGGCCGTTGTTTTTGGGCAAGATAATGCGATCAATTCACTGACTGCAGCCATCAAAATGGCAAGAAGTGGACTGGGTAATCCGCGAAAACCAGTAGGCTCTTTTCTTTTTTCAGGTCCAACAGGTGTTGGTAAAACCGAAGTAGCTAGGCAGCTAGCCTATGCACTGGGTATTCACTTGCATCGTTTCGATATGTCTGAATATATGGAACGCCATGCTGTATCTCGTTTGATTGGTGCACCGCCCGGATATGTTGGCTATGATCAGGGTGGACTGTTGACGGAAGCAGTGATTAAACATCCTTATTCGGTTTTGTTATTGGATGAAATTGAAAAGGCACATGCGGATATTTTTAATATCCTGCTGCAAGTCATGGATTATGGGACGCTGACGGATAATAACGGGCGTAAAGCAGATTTTCGCAATATCATCATCATCATGACTACAAATGCAGGTGCTGAATCACTTATCAAATCTTCGATTGGATTTACAAAATCAAAATCCGCAGGCGATGAATTAGTGGATATCAAGAGATTATTTACCCCTGAATTTCGTAATCGGTTAGATGCAATCATTTCATTTGCTCCTTTAGATCAGGAGATTATTTTGCAAGTAACTGATAAGTTTTTGATTCAATTGGAAACGCAATTGCAGGAGAAGAAAGTGGAAGTAACATTTACGGAAGAGTTGCGTAAGTACCTTGCAAAGCATGGTTTTGATCCGCTAATGGGAGCACGACCCATGGAGCGGCTTATCCAAGATACAATTCGTAGCGCATTGGCTGATGAATTACTGTTTGGGCGTTTAGTCAATGGCGGTAAGGTAATTGTTGATATCGATGGTAATGATAAAGTAATACTTTTGTTTGAGGAAGAAGTTGCGATTGTTTGACCAATAGCTGTCAAGCACCTACAAAAAAGCTCTTCTATTGTGATATCGTATGGGAAATAATGGGATATTTGTTGAGAGCTTTTGTTTTTAGTACACTATTTTTCTTATCCTTGGCACAGACTACATCCGCTCAAACTTACCAGTGGCGACTGGCGATGTCTTGGCCGGAAGGCACGCCGATGTTACATAATGGTGCAAAGCGTTTTGCTAGTAATGTTGAAAAAATGTCGGTTGGTAGAGTGCGCATCATTGTTGATACTCCCGGCAGGCATAAGGCACCACTAGGAATTTTCGATATGGTTCGTTCCGGTGCTTACGAAATGGGCCATACGGCATCTTACTACTACAAAGATAAAGATCCCGCCACTACTTTTTTACGACTACGCCATTTGGTATGAATCCGACCGAGATGAACGCTTGGTATTACTAAGGTGGTGGTTTGGAATTGCTAAATGAGGTTTATGCGCGCCACAACATTGTGGCGTTTCCTGCAGGAAATACCCATTTGCAGATGGGTGGGTGGTTTAGAAAGGAAATTTTAACTCAATCCACGATTTAAAAGGATTGAAAATGCGAATTCCTGGTCATGCAGGCGAAGTAGTGAGAAGGCTGGATGAAGCCGGTAAAGCATTCCGCCAGGTGAGTTATATACAGCGTTAGAGCGGGGCACAATTGATGCAGTCGAATGGGTCGGTCCAGCTAATGATGAGAAATTGGGTTTCCATAAAATCGCACCGTTTTATTATACTGGATGGCATGAGCCAGACGCAGAGCTGCATTTGTTCATCAATAAGGACAAATTTGAAGCATTGCCGGAGGATCTGAAAGTAATCATTGCAATAGCTGCTAAAGAAATATCCTTTGATATGTTATCCGAGTCTTTTTATCGTAATACCATGGTATGGGAATAGATGAAGAAAGAAAGTGATATTAAATTCGCACTTTTCCCAAGGATGTGCTGAAAGCTTTCAAACAAGCCAATAATGAATTGTTGATTGAAACTGCCGAGAAGCCACTTCTTGCCAAGAAGGTTATTGAAAGTCAAAGAAAATTTCTTGGTAAAGCGAAAGATTGGTCTAAGATCGCCGATGAAGATTATCTGCAATTAAGATAAATTCATTTCCTTGAAGAATCAGATTCTTTTCTTTTTTATTTAACTGTTTTGTGATCCACTATCTGCGTTTCGGCAGGTAATGGTAATATATGTATTTTTTCGGTTTCCAAAAAATTTCAAAGGATTGGTATCACCATGTTTTCGCAGAAACACACTATAGAAAATGTCGACCCAGAAGTATGGCAAGCGATTAAAGGCGAGGTGCAACGCCAAGAAGAATATATCGAATTAATCGCATCGGAGAATTATGCAAGTCCGGCTGTTATGCAGGCTCAAGGCTCTGTTCTAACCAATAAATACGCCGAAGGCTACCCGACCAAACGCTATTACGGTGGCTGCATGTATGCCGATCAGGTAGAGCAGTTGGCGATTGATCGATTAAAAGTACTCTTTGGTGCTGAGTATGTCAATGTGCAGCCACATTCAGGCTCCCAAGCCAACGCAGCGGTTTATCTGTCAGTGCTAAAGCCTGGCGATACCTTGCTGGGCATGTCGTTAGCGCATGGCGGTCACTTAACGCATGGTTCCAGCGTTAGTATGAGTGGAAAAATTTTTAATTCAGTTTCGTATGGTTTGCATCCAGAAACTGAAGTGCTTGATTATGATGAAGTTGAGCGATTAGCTCACGAGCATAAGCCAAAAATGATTGTTGCAGGTGCTTCGTCTTATGCACGCGTCATCGATTGGAAACATTTTCGCAAAATTGCCGATGCAGTGGGTGCCTACCTGTTCGTCGATATGGCGCATTACGCTGGATTGGTAGCTGCTGGCTTTTATCCCAACCCGGTTGGCATTGCAGATTTTGTGACGAGTACTACGCACAAAACGTTACGCGGTCCACGGGGTGGTATTATTATGGCCAAACCTGTACATGAAAAGGCGCTGAATTCAGCCATTTTCCCACAAACCCAAGGTGGCCCTTTGATGCATGTGATTGCGGCTAAAGCAATTGCATTTAAGGAGGCTGCCACTAAGGAGTTCAAGGATTATCAAGAACAGGTTATTGATAATGCGCGTGTTATGGCAAAGGTGCTAACCAATCGTGGTTTGCGAATTGTGTCAGGTCAGACAGATTGTCATATGTTCCTGGTTGATTTGCGTGCGATGAACCTGACGGGTAAACAAGCAGAGGAATCGCTTGAATTGGCACATATTACGGTTAACAAGAATGCCATCCCGAATGATCCACAGAAACCATTTGTTACCAGTGGGATTCGTGTCGGTTCACCAGCAATAACTACGCGAGGTTTTAAAGAGCTGGAAGCAGAACAATTGGCTAATCTGATAGCCGATGTACTGGCCGCACCTGAAGATTCTGTGGTGTTGTCACGTGTAGCTACCGAAGCGAAGCGATTGTGTGCAAAATTTCCGGTTTATGGATAGCTCATCAAGCTGAGCAGTTATTGAATGATGATCTGTTCAGCTGATTACTGTTGGTTTAGCGTAGTATGAAATGTCCTTTTTGCTGCGCAGATGACACCAGCGTGATTGATTCTCGGGTGAGCGAGGATGGTCAGAAAATACGCCGCCGTCGGCGTTGCCAGGCTTGTGACAAACGTTTTACAACCTATGAGACAGTCGAATTACGTTTGCCTCAGATTGTGAAACATGATGGTAGCCGAACGGAATTTGACCGGAATAAATTACTGACAGGGTTTAAGCGGGCACTCCATAAGCGCCCTGTTCCCACCAGTTATGTGGATGCTGCGATCGACCGCATTGTGCAAAAGCTTCTAAGTATGGGAGAGCGTGAAGTTTCATCGCGCAGCATTGGTGAAAGTGTGATGCAAGAACTTTATCAGCTCGATCAAGTCGCCTATATCCGATTTGCATCCGTTTATAAAAGCTTTCAGGATGTGGATGATTTTCGTGATGCCATCAAAGAAGTACAAAAGCCATCTCAGTAATTGCAATCGGAGAAAGCATAATAAATCAGTCTGGTGGTTATTTTGTCAGTCACCATTGGTGATGCGACTGGATTTTAATCACAATCACATGCAATATCCTTAGATGTTTTCTCCCACTGATTATGCCTTCATGTCAACTGCGCTACGATTGGCTGAAAAGGGGCTCTACAGCACGACACCCAATCCGCACGTCGGTTGTGTCATCGTCCAAAATGAACAGATAGTTGGGAGCGGTTGGCATGAGAGAGCTGGGCAACCGCATGCGGAAACTAATGCATTAAATGCAGTCGGAGAAGCAGCACGTGGCGCAACGGCTTATGTCACACTGGAACCTTGTAGTCATTATGGGCGTACGCCACCTTGTGCTCATGGCTTGATTGATGCAGGTATTGACAGGGTTATCATAGCGATGGAAGATCCTAATCCAATGGTATCCGGGCGTGGTTGTGCACTGTTGGAACAAGCTGGCATTACAGTACAAACAGGTCTATTACAAGCGCAAGCACATGCATTGAATGTGGGGTTTGTCACCCGAATGATTCATAAGAAGCCATGGATCAGATTAAAAACTGCGGCAAGCCTGGATGGTAAGACTGCGCTGAATAATGGTGCCAGTCAATGGATTACCGGTGAAGCTGCGCGACAGGATGGGCATCGCTGGCGGGCGCGTTCATGCGCTATTGTGACGGGTATCGGCACCGTCAAATCCGATAATCCTCAATTGACAGTGCGTCACGTTCAAACATTCCGTCAACCCAAGAAAGTCATTGTGGACAGTCATTTAGCTATTCCATTGGATGCGAAATTGCTGCAAGGTGAAGAGGTGTTTATTTTCACTGCCGATAGTGAAAATCAGGAGAAGAAAGCCGCGCTCAGTAGGTTAGGTGCTCAGATCATTGTTTTACCCAATGCCGAAGGTGCGGTTGATCTGGAGAAAATGATGACAATGCTAGCGACTGATCTTGGAATGAATGAAGTATTGATAGAAGCCGGGTGCGGATTGAATGGTGCTTTGGTTAATGCAGGATTAGTGGATGAGATGGTTATTTTTCTTGCACCGCATTTGCTCGGTGACGATGCGCAAGGAATGATGCGGTTGCCTGAATTAGTGTGTCTTGAGCAAAAGAAAACACTTGTAATTCAGGATTTACGTATGGTCGGGCAAGATATCCGGATCATTGCAAGGCTGCTATAAGATGGTCTCTTTTTATTCACGATGCGGTCTTTTAGCAAGCTTGCGCTGCAAGGTACGGCGATGCATGTTCAATATTCTCGCAGTGACCGATATATTATTGTCATTTTCCGTGAGAATCCGCTGAATATATTCCCATTCCAGTCGACCTACTGATAAGGGGTTTGCACTAATGGGGATGCCGGATTCACCCACGGTACGTTCAAATGCAACCATAATTTCGTCGGCATCGACTGGTTTTGCCAGATAATGCGTGGCACCGAGTTTGATTGCCTCAACTGCCGTGGCGATACTGGCATAACCCGTCAACATGACAATGCGTGTACCTGGATCCAGGGCTTTCAATTTCTCAACCAGAACTAACCCGGATTCACTGGATAATTTCAGATCAACAATTGCATATTCAGATGTTGAAGATTCAGTCAGATTTAACGCATCTTCAATCGTATGCGCGCAGGTTACGCTGAAACCGCGTTTTGTCATGGCTTTTGCCAGCACATCACAAAAAACGGTATCGTCATCGGTAATGAGTAAACTGGGGGATTCGTTGCTATCGATGATTGAAGATTCGGTCATGACATTATCCTATCAACGGTAAGACGACCTGTGTACAGGCTCCGCCCTGTTCAAGATTAAACAGGCGAACACTGCCACCAAATCGCTCAATATTGGCATTGGCCAGAAATAAGCCAATGCCAAAGCCCTGTCCTGGCGTTTTACTGGAAAAAAAAGCTTCACCAGCCCGTTGCATGGCTTCTGCAGATAATCCTTCACCGTCATCAATAATTTCAAGATGCAGCATCAGATTATCCCAGTTGCTCTTGATCTCAATACATTTAGAAGAGGCATCGGCAGCATTATTAAGCAGATTTAAGATGGACTGACTCAATAATTGATTATCCATAATTTTAGGCACCGGCTGCATATCTGTACTTTGATAGGTGAATTTTACAGAGGGGCGTATCAGCTTCCACTTATCAAGAATCTGACGAAGAAACTCATCGGCAGGTAGTTCGCTGCCATGTTCAGCTCGGGTTTGACCTGCTTTCGCTAGTAATTGGGTTAAAGTCTGTTTACAGTGAGTAATCTGGTCTCGCAGGATACGAATGTTGGTCTGGAATTCACTATCTTGTGTGTATTCCTGTTGTAATTCTCTGGTTACCACAGCCATGGTTGAGAGTGGTGTGCCGAGCTCATGTGCGGCACCGGCTGCCAGTGTTCCCAAAGCAATAATTTGTTCATTGCGTAGCGCATGTTCCCGTGCTTTAGCAAGATCTCGATCTCGATCTCGAATAGAGGCACTCATTCTAACGACGAACCACGCAATGATGACGGTACTTAATACAAATGCCAGCCACATACCTGAAACATGTACTGTAAATTCAGTGAGGTGATTGTTGTGGTCGTGAGGTAATGGTACATAGTTAAATAATAACAATGTATAACATCCGATCGTAATAATAGCCATGACCCACGTATAGCGCCAAGGTAACGTAGCAGCAGCGATAGTCAAGGGAAGTAAATATAATGAAATAAATGGATTGGTTGATCCACCACTGAAATACAGTAAAGTACTGAGTGCTAACACATCTATGAGTAGTTGCAAAAAAAATTCTATATGGGATACCGGCCATTTTCGGTGTAAGCGTATCCATGTCAATAGATTTAACAATGCAAGTAATACGACAACAGAGATCATCTGTGCCCAAGGAATTACAATATCGATAGTCCAGTACACTAACGCAAATGTCAGGCACTGGGCAGAGATGGCAATATTACGTAGCAGGAATAAGCGTTGTAAATTTTTGCTGAGAGGTGATTGACTGAGGTCACTGAACATAATGAAGGATAGCTTAAATTTTTAGCTTGATTAACTATAGAACATTAGCCTAAATTTTCTTATATAGCCATGTGACAAATTGTCTCAGGATGATTTAATTGGCATTAAAATAGCAACATTACTTTGTGTGAGAGAATCCAATTCTCATGGGATATTTCTAGAATCATAGTAACTAACAGTTTTTTCGGTTAAAATCGTTAGCCATCTTACCTTATGCCAATGAATTAGCATTATCTTTTTGAAAATATTTTATGATTCTTATTCTTGTTCCAAATACCCGGTCTGATAGTCCGGAATATAAACAGCTATTGGCACATTTAGCTAATTTCTCAGGGATATCAACGCGTATACATACTGAGGTTGGCACTGAACAAACACTCACAGAAATATATTTGATTGGTAACACCAAGGTATTATCCATTGAAGATGTTAGTTCCCTTCCCTGTGTTGATCGGGTTGTTCGGGTTTCTGAGGAATATCGTGTATTGGGGCGGCACAAAAATGATGACCGGCCAACCTATTTTGATTATAACGGTGTCCGTTTTGGGCAGGATACGCTGAATGTATTTGCCGGATTGTGTGCGGTCGATACCATTGAGCATGTTGAGATGATGATGAAGGCATTGCGTGAGCACGGACAAGTTTGTACGCGGATGGGTGCATATAAACCGCGTACCAGTCCCTATGCATTCCAGGGACATGGTAAAACCTGCCTGCCTTATGTATTCGATTTGGCAGGGAAATACGGTATAAAAGTGATTGCTATGGAGATCACGCATGAATCTCACGTGGAAGAAATACGCAATGCACTTTATCAAACGGGTAATGCAACCGGTGTCATGCTGCAGATTGGCACAAGGAATACGCAGAATTTTGAGTTGCTGAAAATTGTCGGTCGCCAGCAGAATTTTCCGGTACTGATCAAACGCGGTTTTGGCATTACTCTGGATGAATCTCTGAACGCTGCTGAGTACTTAGCCTCGGAGGGAAATCGCAAAGTGGTCTTTGGGTTGCGTGGCATGAAAACAAATATGGGAGATCCACATCGTAATTTTGTTGATTTCTCACATGTACCTGTTGTCAGACGTTTGACTCGTATGCCAGTCTGTATTGATCCTTCGCATTCGGTAGGTACGCGTGCAAGTTCGCCGGATGGTATTCTGGATGTTATGCACGTGACAGTTCAAGGTATAGTGGCAGGTGCCAATATGGTATTGGTCGACTTTCATCCGGCTCCGAGCAAAGCTCTGGTTGATGGTCCGCAGGCACTGCTCATGAAAGAGTTGCCGCAATTCTTGGAAGATATTCAAATTGCACGAGAAGCTTATGAAAAACGTGTCGCATTGGCTGAACGTTATCGAGCGGAATAAAATACTGTCAAAATTTCAATGCTCGATATTCGTAAAGTTAAATGCGGAATATTGATTACTGAATTAAAAATAAGCAAAATATCCATTATTGGAGAATCAATAAATGATCAAAGTATTACTCTCAAATCCCAGAGGCTTCTGTGCCGGTGTGGATCGTGCGATAGAAATTGTTGAACGGGCGCTGACAATGCATGGGGCGCCGATTTATGTACGCCATGAAGTGGTACACAATCGTTTTGTAGTCGAAAATTTGGAGAAAATGGGCGCTGTTTTTGTAGAAAATCTGGATGAAGTACCACAAGATAGTATCCTGATTTTCAGTGCGCATGGCGTGTCTCATTCGGTACGACGAGAGGCGGCAGATCGTAAATTGAAAGTATTTGATGCAACTTGCCCATTGGTTACCAAGGTTCATGTAGAGGTAGCTAAGATGCGTAAGGACGGAAAGGAGATCATTATGATCGGTCACCAAGGCCACCCGGAAGTCGAAGGTACGATGGGGCAAATCGAAGGCGAAGATAGAGGAATGTATCTCGTTGAAACCGAAATGGATGTTGAAACTTTACAAGTTAAAGACGTCACTAATCTGGCTTATGTGACACAAACAACCTTGTCAGTCGATGATGCTGCGCGCATTGTCAATGCATTGAAACGACGTTTTCCTATGATTACCGGTCCCAAGAAAGATGATATTTGCTATGCCACGCAGAATCGCCAAGATGCCGTTAAAAAAATGGTTGATCAATGCGATTTGGTCATTGTGGTGGGTTCTCCCAATAGTTCGAATTCTAACCGGTTATGTGAAGTGGCGCGAAATGCCAATGTGGAAGCTTATATGGTAGATCGTGCCGAACAATTACAAGAGCAGTGGTTTAACGGCAAGAAAGTCATCGGTATTACTGCTGGAGCTTCAGCTCCAGAAATACTGGTACAACAGGTCATATCACGACTCAAGCAAATCGGAGCCGAGCAAATTGGTGAAGATGTGTTAATCGAAGAATTAAGTGGTGTCGTTGAATCGGTTGTGTTTCCATTACCTAAAGCCTAATTGACAGTTAATTAATATCCCATCCTGTTTGATAGGCAGTAATATCAAATGGCTGTGGTGCACCGGTTATTTCATTAACCAGGATTTCAGCACTGGCGGGTGCCATAGTGACACCATAGCGGAAGTGACCGCTATTGATCAATAAGTTGAGGATAGTCGGGTGCTTGCCAATAGTCGGTATATTGTGTGGCGAAGCTGGTCGCAATCCTGACCAATGCCGGATGATGGGCATTTTTTGAAGTGATGGTAGAATTGCCTGTGCATGCGTTAACAGGTGATCACGTGCCGATGCTGTCGTTTTTTTTTCAAACCCCACATCCTCGAGTGTACTACCAATGAGTAAGTGACCATCTCGGCGCGGGATGATGTATAAGTCATTTTGCACGACAATGGTGCGCAATGGCGGTGTATCAAACTTGAATAAGAGCATTTGCCCTTTGATCGGCTTGATATCGAGTTTAAGGGCATGTACTCCCAATATTTCTCTGCTCCAGGCACCCGCGCTAACGATAAAGTAATCTGCAACAAATTCTCCGCAAGCTGAAGTAATAGACTGTATTTGTTGATGTGCAGTTTTAAGATGATTGACTGTACAATCTTCTACGATTTTTCCACCTAATTGCACAACTCGTTTAAGTAGTGCACGTAATAATCTTGGGTTACGTACCTGTGCAATATCCGGCAGGAATAAAGCGTGATCCTGTGTTGTGCTACTTCTGATGGGAATATCTGATGCTGCGCGTTGTTCTATCTTAATTCCTCGCATTGAACACCACTGTTGTGCAATTTCATTATCGTAGGGCGGCAATATCAGCATGCCGGATGTTTCGTATTCCGGATCAATTCCAGAAGCTTTTTGCAAGGCTGCAACCCAAGCTGGAAATTGCTTTGCGCTGTAGCTGGTGAGGCGCGTGACATCATCGGAATAATCCCATGGACAAAGCGGCGATAAAATGCCACCACCTGCCCAGGATGACTCTTGTCCAGCTTTATTGCGCTCAAGTATCGTGACTTTTGCGCCTTGTAATAAAAGACGTTCCGCTGTTGCAAGCCCAATAACTCCCGCGCCAATTATGATGACATCTTGTTTCATGATGGATTGATTGCCTACCTGTGTCTTAAAACATTAATCGATAGCAAGATTGTAGCCTACACCGATCAGATAGGCCTCTTCATTGAATTAGGAAGCACAGGAACATGAAATCTGTGTTTGAACATTAAAGTTGGCGGATGTGGTAACCGTTATTTCTAAAGCTCCCCAGAATTAAAAGTAAATTTCTTGGAAATTTTCTAGATGAAAAAGAAACAAGATTTGAATAGATTAAACCAGCATGGTTTTACATTAATTGAACTGCTTGTGACATTGAGTGTAGCAAGCATTTTGTTGTCTGTCGCTGTGCCGAGTTAACGTACCTTTATACAAGATAGTTTACTAATAACACAAAGTAATAGTTTTGCCTCTACGATAGCTTTGGCTAAAAGCGAAGCTATTAAACGCAGTAGTCGAGTTACGGTTTGTCCGAGTACCAATAGAACCAGTTGTACCGGAGGCACAGTCTGGTCGAACGGCTGGTTGGTGTTTGCAGATGCAAATGGTAATGGTGTAGTCGACGCCAGTGAGCAAATTATACAAGTCAATATGGCATTATCGGGTGGCAATACACTGACGGTGAGAAATAGAATTACATTCACAGCCGATGGCTTCTCAAATGGTTTTAATGGCACATTTTCTTTGTGCGATAGCCGCGGAGCTACGTATTCCAGAGCCCTGGTTTTAAATAACCAGGGCCGCTTACGTTTTGAAACAGGAACGGGAGCATGCTCATGAAAAACGCATTTTCTTTAAAAAAGCAGATGCTGCGTAACGGTTTTAGCTTATTGGAAGTGTTGATTACGATTCTTGTCGTGTCTTTTGGATTGCTGGGGATGGCCGCGCTAATTATATCGGGGGTACGAAGCAATAACATGGCGCATTATCGCTCAGTTGCTACCAAACAAGCGGAAGATATCGCCGATCGCATGCGTGCCAATCTGGCTGGAGTGACTGCTGGTGACTATAACGATCTTACAGCAAATATTCCCACCAGTAGCGATTGTATGGCAACTGCTTGCAGTGCGGCACAAATGGCGGCTTATGATCATGCCCAGTGGAATACGGCAAATTCAAGATTACTTCCGGGCGGACAAGGGACTGTGAATGGTAATGTAGCAGCGGGATATACCATAACATTGCGGTGGACCGAAAAAGATACGAATGATGAGGCTGATCCGAATCCGGATTGCCCGGCCAATACGCGTTGCTTTGCAGCAAGGTTTGCGCCATGAAATCTGCTGTTGCAATTCATCAAAGTGGACTTAAGGCCAAGCAAGGTCATTTAAGATCCGATGTCCAACAAGGCTTTACCTTGGTCGAGCTCATGATTTCCATGACGCTCGGATTGATATTGCTACTGATTATTGGCACTGCTTTCGTCAGCAGCCGACAAGCTTTCCGCGAGCAGGAGGACAACGCCCGTATTCAAGAGAGCGGGCGCTTTGCATTGGAGTTTATTGGGCGCAATATCAAGCAAGCGGGTCATGCAGAGATTCCTTTTAGTGGTATAAAAGCTGAATTTGAGGGCACTGCAATCAGAGGTGCCAACGGTGCCGCAGGCGTGGCTGATACCGTGACCGTACAATACGATGGTGTCCTTGGAGATCAAGATTGTGAGGGCACTGCAATAACTGCAGCTGATATTGCTACCCAGAATATTGTTATCCAGAATTCTTTTAATATTGATGTTGCAAATGCAGAATTGCGGTGTGATGGTCAGAAAGTTACCACTCCCAATGAGCCAGTGCCCACATCTGGTTCAGTTCTCTTGGAAAACGTGGAAGATTTACAACTTCTCTACGGCATAGACACAACGGGTGAACAATCGGTGGATCAATACATTGCCATACCTGCTGTACCTGCTGATTGGGGTCAAGTAATTGCTGCACGTGTTTGTGTTCTAATCCGTTCGGATAAAACCAATATCGTTTCCCCGGGCTATTACTTGGATTGTAACGGTACCTCTGTGGCTATTCCTGCAGACAGACGGCTCAGACGCGCTTTTACAGCCACCTTCAATTTACGCAATCGCGTCAATATCCAACCTTAGTCATGATCACGAATCTTAATTTGCAAGCTAAACAGAGTGGCGCTGCATTTGTCACCGGTCTGATATTTCTGGCGGTTCTCACCCTGCTGGGCGTATCGGCGATGAAGATGTCGATCATGGAAGAACGTATGTCCGGCAATATGCGTGATCGTATGCTTGCGATGCGAGCAGCAGAAATGGGGCTGCGTTATGCGGAGCAACATGTCCGGGATAATGATCCCACAACCAATACACCTAAGCCGATTGACGGGGTAACGGATTTTGATACCTCCTGTACCGATGGGATTTGTTATTACGGCGCGGGAGCTGAACCACCTATACCTGCATGGACCACTTATTGCACTCCAAATTGTCCGATTAGTTATGTTGAAGGGGGTGTTTTTAGGGTCAATGGCGCAACCTATACAGCTCCAGTGTTACCACTGGGAGTGCCGCCGCCGACTTATCTGGTAGAAGGTATGCGTAAAGCTGCGCCAGGTGTTGATTGGCGTTATTATTACCGTATCACCATACGCGCACAAGGAGCTAAACCCGGCACCGTGGTTTGGTTGCAGGAATTATTCAGGCCATAAATTTAGATAGTGTATTTACATAGGATGTGAGAATTATGAAGATAAAATCTTTACACCATTCTTTAACATTAAATCATGCAGTGAGTTTATTAATGATGATGTTGGTGATGGGTGGGGCACATGCGGCCCCACCTTTGTCGAATGGTCCACTCTTTTTGGGTGGAAATATCTCTCCCAATGTTATGTTTACACTGGATGATTCCGGATCAATGCACTTCGAGATTATGCCGGAGGATTTGATTCGTAATGAGGCTCGTTTCATGTTTCCTCAGGCGGGTGGCGTTTATGGTGGGAGTGACTATGATGATAAAGTTGTTGGTTTTTATTCTAGTGATTTTGATTCACCAAATAAACACACTGCTTCTTTACGTTCAAGTTATGTTAACAAGATTTATTACAATCCTACAGTAAGATACCAACCTTGGAGTAATGCTTATGGATCACTGATGAGTAATGCTAGTGCTACGTGTGCTTACCACAATCCATTTAATACCGGAGCAGGTTGCCGTAATCTTACGGTTAACAATAAACAAAGTGCTCGTTGGCTTAATGATAACGGAGATTTGTCTAGCGAAGATTCAAGAACTTTCTATCCTGCAGTGTATTTCAAATATAACAGTGGCAGTATTAATAACGCCAGTAGTTATACAAAGATCGAAATCAAATCTTCTACAACTACGTATGTTGGTGGACTAAACCGCTCAGATTGCGCTGCTGCGCCTAGCTGTACTTATAATGAAGAGATTCAAAATTTTGCGAACTGGTATACCTATTATCGTTCTCGCATATTGTTAGCTCGCGCTGGCATCGGTCGGGCATTTGCTGCGCAGGGAAATACCATGCGCGTTGGCTTTGCAGCCATTAACAAAGGTTCTACCACAATAGATGGTGTGGCGACGACAGTAGTGAAAAGTGGTGTCAGGCAATTTACTGGGACGGATAGAACAAATTTCTTTACCAATCTGTATGATCACGATATCCCGAATGAAGGTACGCCGTTGCGGGAAGCGATGATAGCAGTGGGCGAATACTTCAAAAGAACGGATGATAAAGGTCCTTGGGGACAAACACCCGGTTCGACCGGAGGTACGCAACATGAATGCCGACAAAATTATAATATTCTGATGACAGATGGTTACTGGAGTACAGGCACGATATCCGATCTAGGTAATGCTGATAATCAGTCTGATCCTGCAATTACCAATCACTCTTCACCGGCAACACCGGCATCTTATACCTATACTCCAGCGCTTCCTTACTCGGATGCCTATAGTGATACGTTAGCGGATGCAGCAATGAAGTATTGGAAAAGTGATTTGCGTACGGATTTGCCGAATAAGGTGCCAACCAATCCGTACGATCCCGCCTTCTGGCAGCATATGGTGAGTTTTACGGTAGGATTGGGGGTAAAGGGCACATTGACAGAGCTGCCGACCGGAGGGCAATCCTGGCCGAATCCAACAACTAGTGATGCAGCAAAAATAGACGATCTGTGGCATGCTGCAGTCAATAGTCGGGGAGATTTCTTTAGTGCCTCAGATCCGACGGCATTTTCCAATGCATTGTCCGATGCGCTTTCAAAGATTGCAGCACGTACGGGTTCCGCTTCTGCTGTGGCAGCCAATTCTAATACATTGATGACCAATGGGCGTGTCTATCAGGCTAAGTTTAGCAGTGGTGATTGGAGTGGTCAGTTATTATCGATCCCGATTGATTCAACAGGCACTTTAGGTACCACAGAATGGGATGCCGGAACAGTTTCTTTGGCATCAGGGACAATTACACCCGCTTCCCGGGTCATCATCACAAAAGGCAGTAGTGATGGCGTCGCGTTTCAGTACGCCAATTTATCGACTGCTCAAAAAGCGTTACTGGATAAAAATGCTGCGGGAACTGTCGATAATTGCGGTCTGGAGAGGGTGGCTTTCTTACGTGGAGACGCAACTCGTGAAAATGCAAGCGGAACGTTTACTTGTGCCAGCGGTACGACGATCAATAATTTTCGTACTCGAACGGTCAGTAAGCTGGGTGATATCGTTAATTCAGGCCCTCTGTATGTTGGCAGACCCAGTGCCGGCCATTCAAATGTCGATCACGCAGGTTATTCAGCATTTAGAAATAACTATAAAGACCGAACGCCAGTAGTCTATGTGGGTTCGAATGATGGCGCTTTACATGGTTTTAATGCTTGTATTGTAGGAGTAACCTCTGGATGCATCGCTGCGGATGCGGGTAAAGAGCTACTAGCTTATATACCCAGCCAGGCTCATGCGAATCTGAGCCGATTGACGGATAAAAATTACAATACGGCCCATCGCTATTTTGTCGATGGCTCACCTATGGCGGCAGATGTTTATGTGAGTGCTACTTCCAGTTGGAAGAGTGTATTGATAAGGTAGTTTGGGCGGTGGGGGGCAAGGCTACTATGCGCTGGATATCACCAATCCCACGGATACATCAAAGTCAGCTCCGACTTTTACTGCAGCCAATGCAGCGAGTCTATTGTTGTGGGAGTTTTCCAGCACCGATGATACCGATATGGGTTATAGCCATAATCTGCCACAAATCAATTCATTTACCGGCCAAGCCAAGCAGATCGTTAAAATGGAGAACAATCAATGGGCTGTGATTGTAGGTAATGGCTACAACAGTACTGGCGGCAAGGCGGTACTTTACATATTGTTTATTACCGGTGGTGACGATGGCACTTGGACAGTTGGGACCGATTACATCAAGTTAGTTGCTGATGCGGGTTCCGGTAATGGCCTTTCCACACCAACGACATTTGATAACAACGGCAATGGCCTGGTTGATGTAATATACGCGGGTGATATCAAAGGTAATTTATGGAAATTCGATGTCAGTTCTGCTACTCCGTCGAACTGGAATGTAGCCGTCAGCGGCATGCCCTTATTTGTAGCAGGTACGCAGAAACCGATTATTTCGCCGCCTGTTGTCAGCTTTCATCGCAAGGGAGGGCAATTGGTTTTGTTTGGAACCGGCTAATATCTGGAAACGGGTGATACTACCACTACCAATACGCAGACGGTTTATGGAATATGGGATAACAATGCTGCGGCATCGATATCAGCAGGAACTCTTGCTCAACAACTGATAACAGATGACGCAGGTAAAAGGACTGGAACGACAAATCCAGTACCGTACTCCTCAACCATTAAAGGGTGGTATGTCAATTTGCCAGTCAGTGGCGAGAGAGTGACGGGTGTACCCACTCTGGTAGATGGGATTTTTTTGTTTAATACGATTATTCCTACCGCATCGCCTTGCGACTTTGGCGGTAGAGGATTTGTCAATGCGATAGATTTCTTAACAGGAGGCATGCTTGCTATGCCAGCATTTGATATGAATAGGAATCGAGTCCTTGGGGTAGACGATGGATTGTCGGTAGGTATAGAGATAGGATTTTCAGTGGGTGGTGCCACGCGTATACAAGGTCATGCAAATAGTGATACTTTAATATTCTCAAGAGCAGACGGTACGGCTGGATTAGGAGACGGTACACAGGGCGATCTCGGAATGAAGGGAAGAATTACATGGAAAGAGTTCTTGCCCTAGAAATTTCACTAAAATGTTATGAACAGAATGATGAATGAAGTTAGGCTTTAAAAAGGATGGAAAGATTATGAAATTAGTTTCTTATTCATGTGGATCAAGAGGTTTTACTCTGATTGAATTAATGATAACGGTTGCGATTGTCGGAATTATCGCTGCAGTTGCTTTTCCGTCATATCAAAACTATGTAAGGCAATCGAACCGGGCGGTTGCAAAAGCAATTCTGTATGAAAATGCACAATTTATGGAACGATTTTATACTCAAAATAACCAGTATGATGCGACAGTAGGAGCAAATGGTATCGCTAATACAGGTGGGGATGATGTAGCCGTCGTATTGCCTATTGCGCAATCACCAAGACCAGGAACTGGTGTTGTAGCGCAATACAACATTTCTCTTGCAGCTGTAGCAGATGCTAATTTCACATTGCAAGCAGTGCCGACTGGTTCGATGACTGGAGACCCCTGTGGCACGCTGACACTGACAAATACAGGTGTTCAGGGTGCTGGCGGAAATGTGGCAGACTGCTGGAATCGTTAATTTAACAAATTCGTCTAGTTTTATTCTCTGATTTCCTGCTCAATCTGATCGGCTGTAACATGCCGCACATCCTTTCCTTTGACCATATAAACAACGTACTCGGACATGTTTTTTGCGTGATCCCCAATGCGCTCGATCGCTTTGGCGACAAATACGATTTCCAGGCAAGTGGAAATTTTTCTCGGATCTTCCATCATGAACGTAATCAATTGACGCAGGATGGAACGAAATTCTTCATCGACAAATTCATCCTGACGTACGATTTGCGCCGCTGCATTCAAGTCTAGTCGGGCAAAAGAATCCAGTGCCTTATGCAGCATGTCCATGGCGATACTGGCAACATGCTTGATTTCATTAAAGCGCGGTATATGCATACGGTCTGACGCATAAATCAGCTTTGCCATCCGTGCAATTTTCGCCGCTTCATCACCGATGCGCTCCAGATCAGTAATCGTTTTAATTACCATCATTATCATGCGTAAATCACTAGCAGTTGGTTGCCGGCGTGCAATAATCTGATTACAGATCTCATCGATCGAGACTTCCATCGCATTAACACGATGATCACGGGTAATGACCTGATCAATCAATTCTTCATTGCCGGTAGTTAGTGCTTCAATGGCGTATTCTATTTGCTCTTCAACAAAGCCACCCATTTGCAAAACGCGTGTGCGCACTTCTTCAAGATCAGCATCAAACTGCTTGGAAATATGTTCTTTGTTAACCATGGCATGCCTTTTGTTGGTAGGGAAGTATGTTATGCGCCGAAAATCTGTTAGCTACTAAAAATATAAATCAGATAGTAATTGTGCGTACCCCATTATCTGTTCCCAGTATTACCGTATTAGCTGAACGCCGTGCAAAAAGACCATTGGTGACAACACCTGTAATTTGATTCAGTGTTGCTTCCAATTCAACCGGATTCATGATTTGCAAGCCATGCACATCAAGAATGCTATTCCCATTATCAGTAGTGAACCCTTGGCGTAAGGCCGGATGCCCTCCCAGTAGTACAATTTCACGTGCAACATAGCTGCGTGCCATGGGTATCACTTCAACTGGCAATGGGAAATTGCCAAGAATATTCACCAATTTGCTCTGATCGGTAATACAGATGAATTTTTGTGCAACCGCAGCAACAATTTTTTCCCGGGTTAAAGCACCGCCGCCACCTTTGATCATATGTAGATGTTCGGTAATTTCATCCGCACCATCGACATATACGGGAAGTTCATCGACATTATTGAGATCAAACACCTCAATACCGTGACTTTTAAGGCGTTGCGCAGTCGCATCCGAGCTCGCAACTGCACCTTCGATTTTATGTTTGATTTTTGCCAGCTCATCAATGAAGTAATTAGCCGTAGAACCTGTACCTACCCCCACAATACAACCAACCGGAATATGCTGGATCGCAGCTGCTGCAGCTGCGCGTTTTTGTTCGTCTTGAGTCATTATGTCCTTATTATTGACAAAAATTAATATTGCTTATCAGCATAGCGTTATCT
>Ga0136611_10000323_pt1 | contig 30575 bp, 22 predicted proteins | sample AntDrymUQ2232306_2_FD_106645 | JGI IMG/M metagenome (GOLD analysis project Ga0136611, IMG submission 106645) | Polar desert sand microbial communities from Dry Valleys, Antarctica - metaG UQ223 (23.06) | ecosystem: Environmental > Terrestrial > Soil > Desert | place: Antarctica: Dry Valley...
GCAGGCCGCGGCCTGCTCGCGCTCGACCCCACCGCCGTAGGTCAGCCAGGAGCCGAGGGCGATCTCCGAGACCTCCAGGTCGCTCGAGCCGAGACGGCGGTAACGCATGTCGCGAGACTACCCGCGTGGAGATTGTTGAATCGACGGTCGAGCTCGGCGGGCGGGCGATCCGAATCGCCCACCCACCGAGCGCCGACGAGCTGATCGACGAGAGCGCCTTCGAGCACGAAGAGTTCCTCCCGTACTGGGCCGAGCTCTGGCCGAGCGCCCTTGTGCTCGCGACGGTCGTGTCGGAGGCCCCGCTCGCTGGGAAGCGGGTGATCGAGCTCGGGTGCGGGCTCGCTCTTCCGAGCATCGTCGGCTCCCTTGGCGGGGCGGATGTGCTCGCGACCGACTGGTCGCCCGACGCGCTCGTCTTCGCGGCGCGGAACGCGCGGCTGAACGGCGCTGCGATCGAGGTCGCGCGGCTCGCCTGGGGGATGCCGGAGCTCCCGGACGGCCGCTTCGACCTCGTCCTCGCCGCGGATGTCCTCTACGAGCGCCGCAACGTCGCTGAGCTGCTCGCGCTGCTGCCGCGGCTCGGCGACGAGGTGCTGCTCGCCGACCCGGGCAGGCCGGCGTTGGCTGCATTCATCGAAGGCGCTGCCCCGGAGTGGGAGGTCGAGTCGACGGCCGAGGCCGGGCTGCCGCGGGGCGGGCTCTACAGGCTGCGCCGTCGCGCTGCGTAGGCTCTAGGACATGGGACGCCTCCTGACCTGGCTCCGAGCGCGCATGCGGAACCGGCGCCTGGTGATCGCGGTCGAGCTCATCGCCCTCGCGATCCTCCTCGGCGCGCTCGGCTGGGCGTTCCGCGGCGTCTGGGCGGATGCGGCGCCGCGGCTCCGACACGCCGATCCGGTCGAGATCGGCCTCTCACTCCTCGTCCTCGCCGCCTACTACCTCGTCTTCGTCGTGGGCTGGGTCTGGATCCTGGCCGCCTACGGCATCCGGCTCCCGTACCGGATCGCGCTCCAGGCGGAGATGCTCTCGATGCTCGCGAAGTACGTGCCCGGCGGGGTCTGGACCCCGGCCGCGCGGGTCGTCGCGCTGCGCCGGCTCGGAATCGGCGAGACCCCGGTGATCCTCGCGACCGTTCTGCTGGAGGCGGGACTCTCGGCCCTCGCGGGCGTCGGCGTCTTCGTCGTGGGGCTCGCGTTCGTCGACGGAGCCGACGCGCCGCTCCTGCCCCTGATCGCGTTCGGGCTCCTGCTCGTCGTTCTGCTCTACCCGCCGGTCTTCCGGGCGATGGCCACGCGCCTGCTGCGGCCCTTCGGTGCCGAGCACCTGGAGGCGCTCTCGGCCCGGACGGCGCTGAAGCTGCTCGCCTTCTACGCGTGCACGTGGCCGCTCGGCGGTCTCGCGCTCTTCTTCCTGATCCGCTCGGTCGGCGGCGACCCGCCGCTCTCGTCGATCCCGTTCCTCGGCGGTGCGAGCGCGGTGGGGGCGATCGTGGCGGTCCTCGTGATCTTCGCCCCCTCGGGCCTCGGTGTCCGTGAGGCGTCCGTCTACGGGCTCCTGCTCGCCGTCGCGACGGAGGGGATCGCGCTCGGCGCGATCGTCCTGAACCGACTCGCGATCACGGCGGTCGAGGCGGCGCTCCTCCTCGTCGGGATCGTGCTCGTGCGGAGCCGGCCGAAGCAGCCGGGCGAGGTGGGGGCGAGCGACGTTCCACCTCGGGCGAGGCCCGAGACCGGCTAGCTCAGTTCAGCGACGGGTCGGGCGGCATCGTCGCGAGGAGCGCGAGCGGCCCGCCCTGGCGGCGGAGCACGGCGCTCCAGAGGCCGTCGGAGTCGTCGCTGAACACGTCGTCCGCCTCTGCGGGGACGACGATCCAGGCCTCCTCCTCGAGCTCGGCCTCGATCTGCCCGGCCGACCAGCCCGCGTAGCCCACGAAGATGCGTCCGCGGCGGGCGCTGACGTCCGGATCCTGGACGAAGCCGACGTCGCCCAGCACGAGCTCGGAGGCGTCCTCGGGATCCTCGACCTCCGCGAGCGCGAGCACCGACTCGGTCGAGACAGGGCCGCCGACGTAGACCGCCTCACTGTCTCCGGAGAGCTGCGCGAGCTCGGGGACGGCCTCTGCGACCGAGGTCTCGGACGGCCGGTTCAGGACGAGGCCCATCGCCCCACCCTCGCTGTGCTCCGCGATCAGGACGACGCTCCGCGCGAAATTGGGGTCGAGGAGCGAGGGGGCGGCGACGAGGAGCCGGCCGCGGAGCGTGTCGGCCATCAGTCGCAACCTACCTCGCCGGAACATCCGGAAACCGAAATCCGCCAGACGCGCTTCCCCCTTCCGCAGCACGAACGAGAGGGCCGCGGCACGGCCCTCTCGTTCGTTGGTGGTGGTGGTTGCTGCTACTTGACGACGAGCGCGTTCATCACCGCGCCGCCGTAGACCGGGTGGAAGATGTAGTTCGAGACCCGGCCGGAGATGAACTCGCGGACGTTCGAGTTGGCGAGCGGGGCCCACGGGGCCGCGTTCTTCATCAGGTCGACATCGAGCTTCCCGTACGCCTCGTACCGGGCCGTGCCGCCGAGGCGGGAGGCCGCGGTCATCGCCGCGTTGTACTTCGGGCTATTGAAGTAGGCGTAGTTCGAGTTGTTCGATGCCTGGATGTTCTGACCGTCCAGGAGGACGTTGATGAAGTCGAACGGATCCGGGTAGTCCGCGAACCAGGCGATCAGGAACGCGTCGAACTCGGAGCCCCTCGTGCCGGCCGTCTTGATCGCGACCGCGAACGGCTGCGGCTTGAGCTTCACTTCCATCCCCGCCTGGCGCAGGTTGAACTGGATCACCTGGGCGCGGGCCACTGAGGTGGCGCTCGTCGTGTGCAGAACCGTGATCTCCTGCTTCGAGCCGTTCGCAAGCTGCCTCGCCGCTGCCGGGTTGGCGCCCTTGAGCGGGTAGAGGTTGGCGTCACGGAAGCCCTGCAGGTTCGGAGGCAGGATCTGGTCGGTCCGCTTGCCGGCGAACTTCCCGGCCACCCGCAGCATCGCCGGGCGGTCGACCGCGTTGTTCACGGCCTTGCGCATGTTGACGCTCGAGAGGGCCGGTCGGCTCGTGTTGAGCGCGAGGTAGAGGGTGTTGATCCCGGTGTTCACGAAGTAGCGGCCTGCGCCGCCCTTCTTGACGCCGAACGAGCTCGAGAGATCCTCGTGCGCGGTCGGCGGAAGGCCGCCCGCGTCGTAGTCCGCCTGGCCTGCGCGAACCTGGAGGAGGCTCTGGTTGAGATCGGTGTTCGTGGTGAACACGATCCGGTCGGCATTCGCCGGGCGGTTGCCCTTGTAGAAGCGATTCCGCTCGACCACGACCTGCCTGCCGATGTCACGGCTCGTGATCTTGTACGGGCCGCCCGAGGCGTAGACGTTCACGCCCTTGGCGTCGATCGGCATGCTCGGCTTGACCGCCGAGAAGAACGGCATCGCGACCTGCGCGAGGAAGGTCGGATCGTTCCGGAGGAGCTTGACGGTCAGCTTCTGGCCGCGGGCGGTCACGCCCGAGACGGAGGAAGCCTTGCCGTCGATGCGGTTGTCGGCACCGGCGACCGTATGCAGGAAGGCCGTCGCCGGCGAGCCCTGCCGCGGATCTGCGGCACGCTCGAACGAGCGCTTGAACGCCGCTGCGGTGACGGGTGAGCCGTCGCTGAAACGGAGCCCGCTCTTGACCGTGAACGTGTAGGTCTTCCCGTCCTTGGAGATGGTCGGGAACCCGGAAGCTGCATCGGGCGTCAGCCGCGAGCCCTCGGGCGCCGGCTTGTCCGGGTAGTTCAGGAGCATCAGATTCGTCATGTAGAGGACTGACCAGCCGGCCGCGTCGTACGCGAGCGCCGGGTCGAGGTACTCGAAGTCGGTGGCGGAGAGGTTGACGCGGAGCGTCCCTCCACGCGTGGCCGCGGACGACTCCGCCTTGGCCGGTGCGTTGCTCGCAGCGGGTGCCGCCATGCTGGCCCCGACGAGCAAGCCCGCTCCGATCACCGTCATGGCAATCGATAGCCAGAGCTTCTTGTGCATCGGACTCCCTTCGTCATTCGGGACCGCGGTGCGCGGGCCCGATCCTTTCCGTCAGGGCATTTGACGGAGAGAGTCTTATTTAGTTGGGTTAAACTCAAGTATAACAGAAGCGCAACAAGAGCGCAACAATCAGGCCTCGAGCAAAGTTCGCACCTTCGCGGTCAGGGTTGCGAAGTCGAACGGCTTCTCGAGCAGGGCCGAACCGGCGCCGAGGGCGCCCGGCGCGATCGCCCCCTCGGCGTACCCGGACATGAACAGCACCTTCAGCTCCGGCCGGAGCGCCCGGAGGGCCGTCGCGACCTCGAGGCCGCCGCGCTTGGGCATCACCATGTCGGTGATCAGCAGGTCGACGACGTGGCCGCTGCCCACCTCGATCGCCTCGTCCCCGTCACGCGCCTCGATGACCGCGAAGCCGTTCTGCTCCAGCATGTGCTTGACGAGCTTGCGAACGACGTCCTCGTCCTCGACCAGCAGCACGGTCCCGTTCGGCTCGAGCTCCTCGACCGGCTCGACGACGACCGCGGGTACGGCCCGGGCTTCGTCCACCCGAGGCAGGTAGATCGTGAAGGAGGTGCCGCGCTCGAGCTCCGAGTCGACCGCGAGGTAGCCGCCGCTCTGCTTGACGATCCCGTAGACGGTCGCGAGCCCGAGCCCGGTGCCCTTGCCGGCCTCTTTCGTCGTGAAGAAGGGCTCGAAGATCCGCTCGAGCGTCACGTCGTCGATCCCCTGCCCGGTATCGCGCACGGTGAGTGAGACATACCGCCCGGGCTCGATCGTGGGATCGTCGTCGCCGATGTCCGCGTTCGCGGTCTCGATCGAGATCCGGCCACCGCTCGGCATCGCGTCCCGGGCGTTGACGACGAGGTTCATCACGACCTGCTGGAGCTGACCCGGATCCGCCTCGATCGGCCCGAGTGCAGGATCGAAGTCGGTCGCGAGCACGATGTCCTCCCCGATCAGCGGGCGCAGCATCGCTTCGAGCTCGACGACCACACCGTTCAGGTTCAGCAGCTCGGGCTGGAGCATCTGCTTGCGGCTGAACGCGAGCAGCTGCCTCGTGAGCACGGTGGCGCGGTCGGTCGCCTTGCGCACCTCGTTGAGGTCGTCCCGGGCGGGCGAGCTCTCGTCGAGCCGCTCGAGCGCGAGCGCGGTGTAGCCCCCGATTGCCGTCAGCATATTGTTGAAGTCGTGGGCCACGCCGCCCGCGAGCCGGCCGATCGCCTCCAGCTTCTGGGCCTGCCGCAGCCGCTCCTCGAGCTCGGCCCGCTCGGTGATGTCCTCGACCATCGAGATCGCAAAGCTCGGCCGTGCGTCCGCGTCGCGAACGAGAGCGACCGCGAGCTGCGTGTACCCGACCTCGCCTGTCGGGCGCACGAGACGCGCCTCGCGCCGGTACACCTCGCGTTCGCCCGCCGCGAGCTCGGCGAAGAGCACAAGTCCTTCCTCGAAGTCATCGGGGTGGACGTAGGAGCTCGACGGCAGCGTGAGCAGCTCGTCCCGGCTGAGGCCGAGGATCTCCTCGTACGCGCGGTTGACGGACATGATCGTCCCGTCGAGCCCGATCAGCATCACTCCGATCGGCGCGGCATCGAACATCGCGCGGAAGCGCTCGTCGCTCTCGCGCGCCTGCCCTGCGCCCGAGAGCGAGCGATGGGCGAGCGCAAGCGGGAGAATCAGGGTGGGGACGAGCCAGGGGTTCGCGAGCCAGAAGCCGGCCAGTGCGACGCCGATCCCGTTCAGGACGAGCACGGTTGCGAGCACGGTCGGGGTGAAGAGCTCGCTCTCCCGGAGCGAATGGCCCCGCCCGAGGCGAAGCATCAGGGCCAGCACGGAGTGGTTGACGGCGAGGAAGGCGACGGCGGCGCCGAGCCCCCCAGCGCGAAATCGAGGTCGCTCTCACGTCCGATCTGCTCTGCGACCGCCCAGGCGGCCATGGCGGCGAGGGTGTAATTGGCGACGTTGAACGCCCCGATGTACCACGTGAAGCGCTGCCTGATCCATTCGGGCACGTGCACGACGACCACGAGCAGCGCGAGCAGGAGTGGGGAGAGGAGGAGGCTGCCGGCGACGACGAAGGCGACCGCCGCGGTTCGGCTGTTGTTGCGGCCGATGCTGATCGATTGCAGCTTCGCGACCGAGCCGAGCGCCGCAAGCACGGCGAAAGCGACCCAACGGCGCTCCTCGGCGTGTCCTCCGGCGACCGCGACGCTTGCCGCAGCAGCGAGCCCGACGCCGACGAGGTAGAGCTTGGCGACCGGGGAGAGGCGCCCCGGGCGCCGCGACTGCCACCCGCGCGGAAGGCCGATGCGGCCCGCGCGGGGCGCATCGAGAGCTGGAGGGGACGGGGTCAAGGCGGTTTCCACGAGTCAGGGCCGATCCTTGGGAAAATCGGCTCCTGCCCTCGCAGGATCAGCGTATCGGCCATCCCCGAAAGCGCGTAGGGGCCCTCTCCCGTCGGAGGGAGGGCCCAGCGCTCTGTCTGGTCTCGGCCGGGTCTACGAGCTCCAGCTCGAGCTCGACCAGCTCGAGCTCGACCACGAAGAGCTCGACCAGGACGAGGAGCTCCACGAGGAGGAGCTCCACGACGAGCTCGACCAGGAGGAGGAGCTCCAGGAGGAGGAGCTCCACGAGGAGCTCGACCAGGAGGACGACGACCAGGACGAGCTCGACCAGGAGGACGAGCTCCACGACGAGCTGGACCAGGAGGAGCTCGACCAGCTCGAGTCCGCCGTCACGTGCGCGTTCCAGGCGTCTGCATCGAAGACCCGCTCACCGGACGGATCGGTCGCGACGAACGCGTAGAGGTTCTCGTTCGGGTTGGGCGGGCTCGTCACGGCGGCAGCCGCCGCGGCGTCGATCTGGCCGACGCCGACGGAACCAGAATCGGCCGACGGGAGCGAGCGGGCGGTCAGCATCAGCGCGCCCTTCACCTGGTCGGGCGTCCAGTCGGGATGCCGGCCGAGGATCAACGCGGCAGCGCCCGAGACGATCGGGGCGGCGAACGACGTGCCGGACATCCACATGTACCCGGGCGCGACGATCCGCCCGGGAACGGTCACCGGCAGCGTCCCGCCGGCGGGCACGGGCCCGGCGAGGTAGCGACCGGGAGCGGCCAGCTCGGGCTTCGCGAATCCCTCGGCCGTCGTGCCGTGCGACGACCACGGCGCGTTGATGTCGTCCCCGACACCTGCCGTGCCCTTGACGTCCGTGGCGCCGACGGTGATCACGAACGGGTCGGAGGCGGGCGCGTAGAGCATCCGCTGCGGGCCCTCGTTGCCTGCCGCTGCGACGACCACGGTGCCGGTCAGCCAGAGCCGCCGCGCCGCGATCGAGAGCGGATCCCGGAGGCCGTAGTTCGCGAAGCCGGAGTGGAGCGAGAAGTTCGCCACCCGGATTCCGTACTCGGCCTTGTGTCGGTAGACCCAGTCGGCGGCCGCGATCACGTCGCTCGTCCGGGCCATCCCGTTCCTGTCGATCACGTCGAGCGAGACGATCTTCGACCCCGGTGAGACGCCCGGGTACGCCGGTGACGCGCCTGCGGCCAGCCCGGCGACGAGCGTCCCGTGACCGCTGTCGTCGCCGGTCGCGTTCGGCTCGCTCGAGTTCAGATTGACGCTCGCGACGAGGCGAGAGCCGAAGTCCGCGGTGCGGCCGAGCTCGACTCCCGAGTCGATCACGGCAATCGCAGGAGCATCCGGAGCGGGTGAGCCGGCACCGCTCCAGAGCGAGTCGACGTCGATCGCCTGCGGCCAGGCGGTCTCGGCAGCGGCCGGCGTGACGGGCCCGTCCGGGGTGATCCCGGTGATCCCCACGTGCTTGGCGAGCGCCACGAGCTGATCGCCCCTGAGCTCGGTTGCGATCCCGCGGAAGAGCGCGTACTCCCGGCGAAGCTTTCCGGCGCCGGCGCCGAGCTCGCCCTTGAGCGTCTTCCTTGCGAGCTTGGCGTCGCCGACGACGATCACGTGGAACGTCGCGGCCGGGTCGGCCATCGCCTGCTCGAGCAGCGGCTGCGGCACGAACGCGGCAGCGTCCGCGCGACCGGGCGCGAGTGCGCAGGCAAGCGCGATCGCCCCGACCCACACGCTGAGCACGAGCTTGACGCGCCGCGACGGGCGCGGCACAGCTGAAGCTGAAGTCATTCGTCTTCCCCCTGGAGAGCGTCTGCGCGGGCCCCACTACCCGCTCACCGCTCCAGGGTTGACCATTGACGTCGCTTTCTGAATCCCCGGATCGGCGCGACTCTCCCGCCCGGAACGGCGTGAATCCGCTCACCCGTTCGGGGTAGGTCGCGGTGCGGCGCCGCTAGGCGTCGAGCGCGCTTCGGAGCGTCGAGACGTACTCCCGCAAGGCCGCGGGGCCGCTTTCGGCGATCTCGACGGCCCGGGTGCCGACGGCGATTCCGTCTGTCAGGTCGGCCGCCACGCGCGCCTGCTCGGGCGTCGAGATCCCGAATCCCGCGTAGAGCGGCACCTCCGGGGCGGCTGCGCGTGCCCGATGCGCGAGCCCCGCGAGCGCGCTCGAGACCTCCGTGCGCGCCCCGGTCGTCCCCGTCACGCTGACGAGGTAGAGCCAGCCGTCGGTCTCGGCCCCGGCCTGCCGGAGCCGCTCGTCGGTCGAGGTCGGGGCGACGAGGTGGATCCGGCGCAGCTCGGGCCGATCCCCCGCTGGGAGGTCGACCACGATCATGCTCGTGGCGCCGGCCGCGCGGGCGTCAGTGCCGAAGCGCTCCCAGCCGTAGGCCTCGAGGAGCGAGCAGTAGGTCATGGGGACGAGCGGGACTTCCACGCGCGCGCGGATGGCCGCAAGCCCCTCCAGGCACGCCTGCGTGCGCATTCCCTGCGCGAGCGCCTTCTCGGCCGCACGGCGGATCACGGGTCCGTCAGCGAGCGGGTCGGAAAAAGGAAAGCCGAGCTCGATGAGGTCGGCGCCGCCCTCGACCGCGGCCTCGGCGAGCGCGGGCGTCTCGGGGCCGGACATCAGGTAGATCACGAGCGTCTTCACGGGAGCAACCGCCTCTCGACCTTGGCGACGACGGTGTAGGCCGGGTCGTAGACGTTGCCGACGTCGTAACGGATGCACTGTCCGAGCAGAACCGAGCTCGCCCGCGCCTCGAGCCCATAGTCCTGTTCGAGCATCCGCATCAGCTCCGTGGTCGCGTGCTGAAGCGCCTGATCGAGCGGACGGGCGTTCCCGACAGCCATCACGAACCGCTCGTCCTCGGCTCGCGGCCAGCCGATCTCCTTGCCCTTGAGGACGCGCACAGTCAGCTCGACGTCGAACGAGACCTCGATCCCCGTGCCGACAATCTCGCCGTCCCCCTGAACCGCGTGGCCGTCGCCGACGTGGAGGAGAGCACCCTTCGCGAACACCGGGAAGTAGACGGTCACGCCCTCCCGGAAGCCGCGGTAGTCCATGTTGCCGCCGTACGGGCCCGAGGTGGCGCACGAGATCGCCTGGCCACGCGCCGGCGCGACCCCGAAGCAGCCGAGCATCGGTTCGAGCGGAAGCTCCGGCAGCGCTTCGAGCCCGGCGGGCGGCGCTTCGAGCCGCGCCGTTCCGCGCTCGAGATCCAGCGCCCAGTAATCCAGCTCGGGCGCCTGGCTCCACGGAAGCTCGGTCGCGAACCACGGATCGACGACGCTCGGTGCCACGAGCGTCCCGGTGAAACCGCGCTCCCGGTTCGGCCAGAGCCTGTCGAGGCTGACCGCAAGCGTGTCGCCCGGCTCGGCGCCTTCGACGAAGAACGGGCCTGTCTGGGGATTCCCTCCCGGCGTGATCGGATCGAAGTTGCGGTCGTAGCCACCGGCGTCGACGCACCACGTCGCGACCGAGTCGCCGTCCGCGATCCGGAGGACGGGCTCGTGGGAGCCCATCGTGACGTGGAACTCGGTCGGCTCGAACGTGTGCTTCACGCGCGCGAGAGGACCTCCGCCAGGTCCTTGTCGCCGCGGCCGGAGAGGCAGACGACGATCAGTTCTGCGTCCAGGTCCTCGACTCGCGCGAGCGCGTGCGAGGGCTCGAGGGCGGGGATGATCCCTTCGGTTCGGGTCAGCCGGCGGAACGCAGCCAGCGCCTCCTCGTCGGTCGTGCCGACGTAACGCGCGCGGCCGGAGTCGCGGAGGAACGCGTGCTCGGGGCCGACCCCGGGGTAGTCGAGCCCCGCGGAGATCGAATGCGCATCGGTGATCTGGCCGTCCTCGTCGGCGAGCACGGAGGAGCGGGAGCCGTGCAGGACTCCGGGCCGGCCGCTACCGAGGCTCGCCGCACCCGCGGCCTCGACGCCGACGATCTCGACCTCCGCGTCGTCCAGGAAGCCGGCGAACATCCCAATCGCGTTCGAGCCGCCGCCCACGCAGGCGATCACCGCGTCCGGGAGGCGGCCCTCGACGTCGAGGATCTGCGCGCGGGCCTCGCGCCCGATCACGGCCTGAAGCTCGCGCACGATCTCGGGATACGGCGCGGGGCCGACGCACGAGCCGATCAGGTAGTGCGTGTCCTCGACGTTCGTGATCCAGTCGCGGATCGCCTCACTCGTCGCCTCCTTCAGCGTCTTGGTTCCGAACTCGACGGGGCGCACCTCAGCGCCGAGGAGGCCCATCCGCTCGACGTTCGGGCGCTGGCGACGCATGTCCTCGCTGCCCATGTAGACGACGCAGTCGAGGCCGAAGCGGGCGCAGACCGTGGCGGTCGCGACCCCGTGCTGGCCCGCGCCGGTCTCCGCGACGATCCGCTGCTTGCCGAGCCGGCGCGCGAGCACCGCCTGGCCGAGCGCGTTGTTCAGCTTGTGGGCGCCGGTGTGGAGGAGATCCTCTCGCTTGAGGTAGAGCCGTTTCGACGGTGCGAAGCGCTCGGCGCGAGTGAGCGGGGTCGGGCGTCCCGCGTACGTCGCCGCGAGATGGTCGAGCTCGGCCCGGAAGGAGTCGTCGGCGAGTGCGGCCTCCCAGGCGCTCCTGAGTTCGTCGAGTGCCGGAATCAGCGTCTCGGGGACATAACGGCCGCCGTAGGTGCCGTACGTGGACGTCATGTCGTCCTTCGATCCGCTCGCGCGGCCTCGACGTAGGCGCGAATCTTCTCGTGATCCTTGATCCCCGGCTCGACTTCGAGCCGCGAGCTCGCATCCACGGCCCACGGTCGAACAGCTGCGATCGCATTGCCGACGTTCTCGGCATCGAGACCGCCCGCGAGCATCACGCGCCCTTGGACCGCCGAGGCGCGCATGAAGTGGAGCGGATCGTCCTCCTGCCACGGGAGGTCGACGACGCTCCCGACCCGCTCGCCCTCGCGCAGGAGCACGGCGTCGCGGCTGCGGTGGTCGCCATTCCGGCCGTAGAGCTGGTCGAGCCCGGCCGGAGACTCGCCGGTCTCTCCGACCCAGACTGCGACCGCGAGGAGCGTCTCCGGCACGTCGAGCACCGCTTCGGCCTGACGCGGGCTCTCCTTGGCCAGGATGAAGCCGGCGAGGTCGGCACCCGCCTCGGCGGCCGCGGCCACGTCTTCCTCGCGGGTCAGCCCGCAGACCTTGACGAGCGGGCGCGCGAGCAGGTCGGCAAGCTTCTCCGCGGGGTCGGACGCCTGCATCAGCGCGGAGCCGACGAGGATCGCATCCGCTCCGGCGAGCTCGGCCGCGGCTCCCTGCGCACGGGTGTGGATCCCGCTCTCGGCGATCGCGACCCGGTCATCCGGGATTCGAGAGACGAGCTCGAGCTGTGCGGCCCGGTCGATCTCGAACGTCGCGAGGTCACGCGCGTTGACCCCGATCACGGACGCGCCGAGCGCGATCGCGCGTTCGAGCTCAGCGGCGTCGTGGGCCTCGACGAGGGTGTCGAGGCCGAGGTCTGCCGCCAGGCCCATGAGCCGGATGACGGCGTCGTCGTCGAGATCGCGCAGGAGCAGGAGCGCCGCGTCGGCGCCGGCCTCCTTCGCGGTTCGGAGGTGCTCCTCGGTCGAGAAGAAGCCCTTCGCGAGCAGCGGCACCCGCGAGCTCGCACGGGCCGCTCGCAAGTCGTCCCAGGTGCCGCCGAAGCGCGCGTCGACGAGGACCGAGACGGCGGCGGCGCCAGCCTTCTCGTAGGCCGCAGCGATCGAGCCGGGATCGGCGTCCGGGCGGATGTCGCCGAGGGATGGTGAGCGGCGCTTGATCTCCGCGATCGCGCCGAGGCCCGGGGCTCGGAGGCCGTCCTCAAACCGCATGGCTGAACCTCACGAGCTCGTCGAGCCGCGCGGCGGCGGCGCCTGAGTCGATGGTCTCGCGCGCGAGCTCGAGGCCCTCGCGGAGGTCGGCGGCATGGCCGGCGGCCGCGATCCCGCCCGCGGCGTTGAGGAGCACGGCCGAGCGATGGCCGCCGCCCGCGCCTGCAAGGACGTCGCGCAGCGCCTGTGCGTTCGCGGCGGGCTCGCCGCCACGAAGCTCGGCAGGGTCGCAGCGCGGGATCCCGAGCTCCTCCGGGTCGAGCTGGTAGCTGCTCACGTCGCCCTCCTCGACCTCGCAGACGAGGTTCGGGCCGGTGGGCGAGAGCTCGTCGAGACCGCCCGCGCCATGGACGACGAAGGCCCGCTTCGCGCCGAGCTGTACGAGCGCGTCGGCGAGCACCGGAGCGAGCTCCGGAGCGTAGACACCGAGGACGAGCGCGCGGGCGCCCGCCGGGTTCGTCAGCGGTCCGAGCACGTTGAACACGGTACGTGTCGCGAGCTCGCGGCGCACGGGGGCAGCGTGCTTCATCGCAGGGTGGTGCGCCTGGGCGAAGAGGAAACCGAAGCCGAGCTCGTCGATCGAGCGCTCGATCCGCTCCGGGGGCTGCTCGAGTTGAAAGCCGAGCGCCTCGAGGACATCGGCCGCGCCCGTCGTCGAGGAGGCGGCGCGGTTGCCATGCTTCGCGACAGCCGCGCCGGCCGCGGCTGCAACGAGGGCGGCGGCGGTCGAGATGTTGAACGTGTTCGCGCCGTCGCCTCCGGTGCCGACGACGTCGACGAGGTCGGCACGCTTCGGCCGCACGGGAAGAACGTGCTCTCGCATCGCCTCGGCGCTCCCGGCAATCTCCTCCGCGGTCTCGCCCTTCAGGCGCAGCGCGACGAGGAAGGCGCCGATCTGGGCCGGCGTCGCCTCGCCCCGCATGATCTCGTGCATCACCTCGCGGGCTCGCTCGCGCCCGAGATCCTGGCCTTCGAGGAGCTGGCCGAGCGCCTGTTGGATCATGTGAGGAAGTTCTTGCCCAGGTGGGCTCCGAGCGGGGTCAGCACGGACTCGGGGTGGAACTGGACGCCCTCGATCGGGAGCTCGCGGTGGCGCACGCCCATCACCTCGCCGTCCGGGGTACGGGCCGAGATCTCGAGCTCGTCGGGGACCTCGGTCGCCGCGAGCGAGTGGTACCGGCCGGCCTCGAGCCCCTGGGGCAGACCCGCGAAGACCCCCTTGCCGTCGTGTTCGACCGGGGAGGCCTTCCCGTGCAGCAGCGCCTTTGCGGCGCCGACCTCGCCGCCGAAGGCCTCCACGATCGCCTGGTGACCCAGGCAGACCCCGAGCGTCGGAACGTGGGGGCCGAGCCTGCGGATCAGCTCGACCGAGATTCCCGCGTCCTCCGGACGGCCCGGCCCGGGTGAGATCAGGAGGTGGGAGGGGGCGAGCGCCTCCGCCTCCTCGACCGTCAGCGCGTCGTTCCGGAAGACCCGCACCTCCGCGCCGAGCTCCTCGAACATGTGCACGAGGTTGTAGGTGAACGAGTCGTAGTTGTCGATGACTAGGAGCAGAACTCCTCCTCGGCGAGCTCGATCGCAGCCTCGAGGGCAGCGAGCTTGTTCAGGCACTCCTCGTGCTCGGCGCCCGGGTCGGAGTCTGCCACGATCCCCGCGCCCGCCTGGAGCCGGGCGACCCCGTCCTGGAGGACGATCGTCCGGATCGCGATGCAGGTGTCGAGCGTGCCGCCCGGCAGCGCGTAGCCGACGGCCCCCGCGTACGGGCCGCGGCGGTAGCCCTCGAGCTCGGAGACGATCTGCATCGCCCGCACCTTCGGCGCGCCGGAGACGGTGCCGGCGGGGAAGCAAGCCCTGAGGAGGTCGAAGGGTGTGACGCCGTCTCGCAGGTCGCCGACGACCTCGGAAACGAGGTGGGTGACGTGGGAAAACCGCTCCGGCTCGAGGAAGCGCTCGACGGAGACGCTGCCCGCCCGGCAGACGCGTGAGAGGTCGTTCCGGCCGAGGTCGACGAGCATGACGTGCTCGGCGCGATCCTTCGCCGAGTCGAGGAGCCGCTCGGCATCGCCCTCGCCCGGATGGGTCGTGCCCGCGATCGGGTTCAGGCTCGCTCGGCCGGCCTCGCACTTGACGAGCGTCTCCGGCGAGGAGCCGATCAGGGCGAGCTCGCCGAGCTCGAGCAGGAAGAGGTACGGAGACGGGTTCACCCGGCGGAGGGCCCGGTAGAGCTGCAGTGCGGTCGCCGGGGTCGGCCGCTCGGCCCGTTGCGAGAGCACCACCTGGAATGCGTCGCCGGCGCGGATGTACTCCTGGACGCGCGCGACGCCAGCCTCGTACTCGGGCCGCTCCGGGAAGCGGCGGGTCTGCCCGGGCCCGGACTCGACCGTGGGCTCGTCGAGGGCGAGCTCGCGCTCGAGCAGGGCCCCGACCTCGTCCGGCTCGCCGGCCAGGACTTCGGCGGTGCCGCTGCCGTGGTCGAAGCGCACGAGTGTGTCGGCGACGACGAATCGGCTCTCGGGAAGCCCGTGGCCGGCGGCCGGGATCGGCACGGTCGGCTCGAGCCTCGCGACGTGGTCGTAGGCCAGGTAGCCGACGACGGGCTCGTCGAGGTGCTCGGCCTCCTCGAACGAGACGACCCTCGACCCCGAGCCGATGAACGAGTGGCGCCCGAGGCGCCCCTGCTCGACGGACTCGAGCAGGAAGCTCGCGCTTCCGCCCGCGCGCAGGCGCAGGTAGGCGCCGAGCGGAGTCAGGAGATCTGTGGGGAGGCGCGTGGGCGTCACCTCCATAGACTGCCCGCAGATGGCGGTTCCGGAGCTTCTCGACGCACTTTTGCGCGCGCACGGCCCGAGCGGGCACGAGCAGCTCGCCTACGACGTCGTCCGCGACGCGGTCGAGGGGATCGCCGAGGTCGAGAGCGATACGGCCGGCAACCTCCTCGTCAGGCGTCCCGGAGCCTCGGCGGCGCCGCTCCTCGGCATCTTCGCCCACCTCGACGTGATCGGCCTCGCGGTCGCCCACATCCGCGACACCGGGATGCTCAGCGTGCACAAGCTCGCGCCCTCGCAGCCGGCGGTCGCCTGGGGGCAGCGGGTCGAGATCCGGACACGGGCCGGGATGGTCCCCGGCGTCGTCGCGCGAGCCTCGAAGGAGGCCGAGAAGATCGAATGGGACGAGCTTTTCGTCGACATCGGCGCGCGCGATGCCGACGAGGCGCGCACGCTCGTCGCGCCCGGCGACCCGATGGTGTTCGTGGCGCCGCCGCTCGAGCTAGCGGGTGGGCGCGTGGCCTCGCGCAACATGGACAACCGCGCCAGCCTCTACGTGGCCCTCGAGGCGTTCCGGCTCCTCGCCGAGGCGGATCTCGACGTCGCGGTGGTGGCGAGCGCCCAGGAGGAGCTCGGGCATCATGGCGCGGGCATCGCCTCTCACCGGCTCCGGCCCGAGGTCGCGCTGGCGATCGACGTCACCTACGCCACAGACGTGCCCGCCGGCGATCCGAACGAGGCCGGCGACCACCGGCTCGGTGGCGGGCCGGCGCTCTTCCGCGGGCCCGCGATCAACCCCCGTCTCTTCGAGCTCCTCGTCCAGGCAGCCGATGCGGAAGGGATCGCCTACACGGTCGAGACGGGCTCGAAGACGTTCACCGACGGCGACGACACCTTCGTCTCGCGGGACGGGATCGCGACGGCGCTCGTCTCGATCCCGCTCCGGAACATGCATTCCACGATCGAGACGCTGCAGTTGAGCGACGTCGAGGCCTGCATCCGGCTCGTCGTCGCCTTCGCCCGGCTGCTCGAGCCCGGCGCGAGCCTCGCTCGCTAGGCTGGCCGTATGACTCGCTCAGTGATCGTCGCCGCGGTGCGGACGCCATTCGCCAGGCTCGGGGGAGGGCTCGCGGGCCACAAGGCGACCGAGCTCGGCTCGATGGTGATCCGCGCCGCGCTCGACCGCGTCGGGATCGAGAACGGAGAGGTCGAGTACGTCGTCATGGGCCAGGTGCTCCAGGGCGGCGCCGGCCAGGCACCCGCCCGCCAGGCCACCGTCGGCGCTGGGCTCCCGATCGAGACGCCCGCGGACACGATCAACAAGGTCTGCGCCTCCTCGATCCGCGCGGTCGAGATCGCCGACGCGATGATCCGCGCCGGCGAGCACGAGGTCGTCGTCACCGGTGGGATGGAGTCGATGTCGAACGCCCCCTATCTCCTCCCGAAGGCGCGCTTCGGCTACCGGCTCGGGCACGGCGAGCTGCTCGACTCGATGATCTTCGACGGGCTCACCGACGCGTACGACTCGATGCACATGGTCCAGCACAACTCGAAGGTCTCCCGCGAGCTCGGGATCACCCGCGAGGAGCAGGACGCGTGGGCCTACCGCTCGCACCAGCGCTCGGCCGCCGCCCAGGACGCGGGCCGCTACGAGGACGAGATCATTCCGGTCGGTGATGTGACCGCGGACGAGGGGATCAGGCGCGACACATCGCTGGAGTCGCTGGCGAAGCTGAAGCCGGTCTTCGACCCGGATGGGACGACCACGGCGGGGAACGCGCCGGGCGTGAACGACGGCGCCAGCTGCGTGATCGTCACGTCCGAGGAGTTCGCGAAGCGCCGGGGCCTGCCCGTGCTCGCGACGATCCTCGCCCAGGCCTACGTCGCGGACGACTTCGCCTACCTCGTGCGCACGCCCGCGCGCGCCGGGCACAAGGCGCTCGAGAAGGCCGGCAAGACGATCGGCGACGTCAAGCGCGTCGAGATCAACGAGGCCTTCGCGTCGGTCGCGCTCAACTCGACGCGCCTGCTCGGCGCCGACGAGGAGATCGTGAACGTGAACGGGGGCGCGGTCGCGCTCGGGCATCCGATCGGCGCGAGCGGCGGCCGCATCCTCGGGACGATGATCCACGAGCTGCGCCGGGAGGGTGGCGGGCTCGGGCTCGCCGCGATCTGCTCCGGCGGCGGCCAGGGCGACGCGCTCCTCCTCGAAGTCTGATCCGGCTCGCGCTGATCGCGGTCGTCTCGCTCGCGCTCGCGAGCGACTCGCTTGCTGCCACATGTGCTCCGGCGCCGCCGCGAGCGAAGCTCGATGCGTCCGACGCAGCGTTCGTCGGCCGTTTGCTCCGAACCGAGCGAGTCCCGGGGGTTCGTGACAGCCTCGATTACGTCTTCCTCGTCGATCAGGTGGTGAAGGGGAAGCTCGGACGGGAAGTGCGCGTGCGGAGCGGGATCGGCGCGGCGGGGCTCGGCTTCTCCGTTCGGCGCGACGAGGCGACCGGCGTCCTCCTGAATCGCGACAACGGCGTCTGGTTCGGCGGGCGCTGCGGCCAGATCACCGCGGGCGAGCTCGTCGTGGCCACGCGGGACGAGGATGCGCCGATCGTGAACTGGGGCGGGATCGTCGTGGGCGTGCTCGTGCTCGGATCCGGCCTCTACTTCTGCATCCGCCAGATCCGCAGGAAGCGATACGGTCCCGCGCCGTGACCTTCGAGCACGTCCTCGTCGTCGGTGCAGGCCAGATGGGAGCCGGGATCGCGCAGGTGGTCGCGGCCTCGGGGCGGCGCGTCTCCCTCCACGACGCGGCGCCCGGCGCGGTCGAGCGCGGGCTCGGCGCGATCCGCAAGAGCCTCGAGCGGCTGGCCGAGAAAGGCGGGGGAGACCCGGAGGAGGTGCTCGGGCGGATCGCCGCGGTCGGCGACCTCGTCCCTGCAGACCTGTTGATCGAGGCGATCGTCGAGAACGCGGGTGTGAAGGAGGAGCTCTTCCGGCGCGCGGACGGAATCCTACCGCCCGAGGCGATCCTGGCTTCGAACACGTCCTCGATCCCGATCACCTCGCTCGCCGCGGTCACCGGGCGACCGGAGCGCGTGATCGGGATGCACTTCTTCAACCCCGTGCCGGTGCTGAAGCTCGTCGAGGTGATCCGCGCCGTCCAGACCTCCGACGAGACGGCCGCTGCGATCACGGCACTCGCCGAAGACCTCGGCAAGGTGCCCGCTCAGGCCAACGACTTCCCCGGGTTCGTCTCGAACCGGATCCTGATGCCGTTCATCAACGAGGCCGCGTACGCGCTCTACGAGGGCGTGGCCGAGCCCGAGGCGATCGACACGATCGCGAAGCTCGGATTCGCGCATCCGCTGGGCCCGCTCGCGCTCGCCGATCTGATCGGGCTCGACACGTGCGTCGCGATCATGGAGGTCCTGCACGAGGGCCTCGGGAACCCGAAGTACGCCCCCTGCCCGCTCCTGCGCCAGTACGTGCAGGCCGGCCGGCTCGGCCGGAAGAGCGGCCGCGGCTTCTACGAGTACGCGTAGGCCACCCGGCCTACCCCGATCGGGGTAGGTCTCGCTAAACCTTTTCCCTGGTTCTGCCGAAGAGACCTGCACAAGGGCTACTTCCTGGGGGATCGGATGCGCTTGCTTCTGGTGGATGACGATGGTGGCTTCCGGGCTCTGCTCCGGGCGACCTTCGAGGCGGTGGCGGTCGACGTGACCGAGGCCGACGGGGCAATCCAGGCCGCACTCGCGATACGCCGGGAGCGCCCCGACGTGGTCGTGCTCGACGTCGGCATGCCCGGCATGGACGGGATCGCGTTCTGCCGTTCGCTCAAGTCCGATCCGGAGACATCCGGGATCGGAGTCGTGCTCCTGACCGGCCGCGACGACGTGGTCGACCTCGGCGGAGCCGACGCGCTCCTCTTGAAGCCGTTTCGACCGCTCGAGCTGCTCGCGGTCGTCGAGCGAATCGCGGGCGGGCATCCGGTGCACACGATCAGGGCCGCGCCGGCCCAGTCCGACGAGCAGCAACTGCTTCTCTATGCGCGCGACCTTCGCGACCTGATCGAGCTCGAGCGCGGACAGCGCGCACTGCTCGAGAGCGCCTACCGGGAGACGGTCTCCGCCCTCGCGAGCGCGCTCGAGACGAAGGACACCGGAACGCGCCAGCACTCCGCGCGAGTGCAGCGGTACGCGACCGAGCTCGCGCGCGGACTCCGGCCCGAGCTCGTCGGGGACGCGTCCGCCGAATACGGCTTTCTCCTCCACGACATCGGCAAGATCGGGATCCCCGATCAGATCCTGCGCAAGCCCGGCAAGCTGAACGACGCCGAGTGGAGGCTGATGAAGAGCCACACCGTGCTCGGTGCCCAGATGCTCGGGGGGATCGCGTTCCTCCAGGGCCCGGGGGTGGGAATCGTTCGCTCCCATCACGAGCGCTGGGAGGGAGGCGGTTACCCGGACAACCTCGTGGGCGAGGAGATCCCGATCGGCGCCCGCGTCTTCGCAGTCGCCGACGCCCTCGATGCGATCACGAGCCACCGGCCCTACCGCGCTGCCCAGAGCTGGCGGGTGGCCCACCAGGAGATCGTGGCGGAGAGCGGCAAGCAGTTCGATCCCGAGGTCGTGGACGCCTTTCGGGAGCGCGAGCACGTCCTGCACGAGATCCGCCGCGAGTTCCTCGCCGCCGCCTGAGCGTTCGGCCTCGCTAGACTCGCGCGGCGATGGACTTCTCCCTGAGCGACGATCAGCGGGAGATCCAGGCGCTCGCGCGGGAGTTCGCGCAGGCCGAGATCGAGCCGCACGCGGCCACCTGGGACCGCGAGCACCGCTTTCCGGAAGAGCTGTACGCGAAGCTCGCCGAGCTAGGCCTGATGGGCGTCTGCGTGCCCGAGGAGCTCGGGGGCGCGGGTGCCGACTTCCTCTCCTACATCCTCGTCCTCGAGGAGCTCTCGCGTGGCGACGCGGGTGTCGGCGTCACGGTCGCCGTGCACACGAGCGCCTGCACGCTCCCGATCCTCGCCTTCGGGACGGAGGAACAGCGGCAGCGCTTCGTGCCGCCACTCGCGCGCGGTGAGACGATCGGCGCCTTCGCGTTGACCGAGTCGGGGTCGGGCTCGGATGCGGGCTCGCTGCTCACCCGAGCGGAGGCCGACGGCGACGGCTGGACGATCACCGGCGCCAAGCAATGGATCACGAACGGGAGCTACGCGGGCACCTTCCTCCTCTTCGCCCGGACCGATGCCGACCAACCCGGCTCTCGTGGCGTCTCCGCGTTCCTGCTCGACGCCGAGCACGTGCGCGTGACGAGGGAGGAGGAGAAGCTCGGGCTCAACTCCTCGTCCACGGTCGATCTCGTCGTCGAGGGTGCGCACGTCGACCGCGACCGGCTCCTCCACGAGGAGGGGCGCGGGTTCGCGATCGCGATGGCGACCCTTGACGGTGGCCGGATCGGGATCGCGGCGCAGGCGCTCGGGATCGCCCAGGCCGCCTACGACGTCGCCCGGGAATACGCGAAGGAGCGGAAGACCTTCGGGAAGGCGATCGCCGAGCACCAGGCGATCCAGTGGAAGCTCGCGGACATGTCGACCGAGATCGACGCCGCCCGCCTGCTCGTCTACCGCGCCGCCTGGCTGAAGGAGCAGGGGGAGCCGCACACCGAGGCCGGCGCGAAGGCGAAGCTCTTCGCGTCCGAGATGGCGCGGCGGCAGACGGCCGAGGCGATCCAGATCCTCGGCGGGTACGGGTACACGAAGGAGTTCCCGGTCGAGCGCTACTACCGCGACGCGAAGATCACCGAGATCTACGAGGGCACGAGCGAGATTCAGCGGCTCGTGATCGCGCGCTCGATCCTCGAACTGCAACGCGAGCCGGTCCTGAAGCGGTGAGGGCACGCGATGAGCCGGTCCGGCTGACCAAGATCTATACGCGGGGTGGCGACACGGGCGAGACCTCGCTCGGTGACGGCTCCCGTGTCTCCAAGCTCGACTGCAGGATCGGCGCCTTCGGTACCGTCGACGAGCTGAATTCTGTCCTCGGCGTCGTCCTCGCCGGCGACGTGCCCGAGGACGTGCGTGAGCCGCTCGAGCGGATCCAGAACGAGCTCTTCGACGTCGGCGCCGACCTCTCCGTGCCGTGGGGCGTGACCGACCGGCTTCGCGTCGAGCAGGGGATGATCGATGCGCTCGAGGGCTTCTGCGACCTGTTCAACGAGTCGCTGCCCGAGCTCAGGAGCTTCGTGCTCCCGGGTGGGACGGAGACTGCCGCGCGGCTCCACGTCGCGCGCACGATCTGCCGCCGCGCCGAGCGCGAGGTCCTGCTCGGGGCGCAGGAGGTCGAGCTGAACCCGCTCGTGCTCGCCTACCTGAACCGGCTCTCCGATCTCCTCTTCATCCTCGCCCGCACCGCCAACGCGCGCGACGAGCGCGATGAGCCGCTCTGGAAGCCTGGGAGCTCGCGCTAGCGCCTCGCGCCCCTGGGCGGCGCTGCCTCCCGGCCGGCGGAGCCGGCCTCCGGTAGCGCCTCGCGCCGTTCGCGGCGCTCCAGCCGGCGCCCCGTATTTGCATACTGTGACCCCGGCCTACGCACCGCGAGCGACGCGCCAGGAACGCGAGGCCCGAACGTGACCTGGTCGCTCGTCCTCGCGTTCGTCGGCTCGTTCGTGGCCGGGTACATCGGTTCCGCGCTCGGGCTCGTGCTGGGGACGCTGCGGCTCCCGCTGATCGTGCTCGCATCCGGGAGCGCGCTCACCGGGGCCGGCACGAACATCGCGATCTCGGCCGCCGCAGCGGCGTCCGGCGGCCTCCGCCACGCGCGCGAGGGCCGGGTCGACTGGCGCGTGGTCGCCTGGATGGCGCCGCCGTCGGTCGTCGGAGCCGTCGCGGGCGCACTCTTTGCCGACGACGTTCCCGAGCGGGCGATCTTCGCGGGGATTGCAGCCGTGCTCGTCTGGAGCGGGATCGATCTCGTCTTCCGGCCCGTGCAGCCGAAGCCGCGTGCGCGCCTGCGGCTCTCGCCGGCCGTCGGCTACGGCTTCGTGATCGGCCTGATCGGCGGTGCGATCGGCGTCATCCTCGGCACTCTGCGGGTGCCGGCTCTGATCCGCTCCGTCGGCCTCGACCTCCGTCGCGCTGCCGGCACGAACCTCGTCGTCGGCTTCTTCCTCGGCGCCGCCGGCTTCGCGACCCACGCGGCGAACCTCGATGTCGACTGGGGAATCCTCAGTGCGGGGCTCGCCGGCGCGCTCCCGGGCGCGTGGCTCGGAGCCCGGGCGACCGGCCGGGCGAGCGATCGCGCGCTGCGGCTCGCGACCGGCGGAGTGCTGGTGCTCGTCGGCGTCGCGTTTGCCGCGCAAGCCGTGGTCGGCTAGGGGGTCGAGGCGACGCGGCGCACAGCGCGGGCGATCGTCGCCTGGCTCGTCGTGCGCGGCAGCGCGAGCTTCGCCCCGGCCTTCAGCGAGAGGACCCGCCGTGACTTGTCGTTGGAGAGAGCGATCAGCCGGAGCTCCGGGAAGACGCGATGGAGGTCGGAGACGAAGAGGACCCCGAAGCGGTCGACGTCGATCACGACGACGCTGACCTTCTGGTTCGCGTTCGCAACGAGCGCGAAGGCGTCGTCGACCTGCGCGGTCAGGGGGCGACGGCTCCCGGCGATGTCCCCGGAGAGAACGACCTCGACCTTCTGCGTGGGCGGCGTCAGCTGGGGCAGCTTCTTCCCGATGAGGCGGACCGTGACGGACTGGCGCAGCCGCTCGGTGCCGGCTCGTGCGTCCCAGCCGAGCCTGTAGAGGCCGGGCTTCCGGATCTGCGTCGGCAGCTTCAGCTTGCGGAACGTGACGCCCGCCTTCACCTTGAAGCGCCAGGTGAAGAGCTTCTTGGCGGCCGGCGAGTAGAGCGTCGTGACCACGTCGGCCGGGCGCGAGACCGTGATCCGGGCGGTGATCGACATGTTCGCGGTCACCTTGAGCTGCTTCGCGTTCGCGATCTGCATCACGAACCGCGTCTGCGGTGCCGTACCCGTGCCCCGCGCGATGGTCAGGTCGATCGCGCTGCCCTCGAGGGCAAGTGTCTGGGCGGCCGGACCGACGACGGTGCCGGGCGCGACGGTGGGCAGGACTGCCTCCGAGAGCTTGCCGACTCCGAAGCCGCGCGCAGCCAGAGCCGCGCGGGCATCCGCGAGGCTGAGGCCGATCAGCTGCGGGAGCGCCCGGAGCGGGCTCGACTCGCGGCTGACGTTGCCCGCTGCGTCGTACTGGACGAAGGTGAAGGTGCGGCTGTCGCCCGAGACGAACGACCCGAGCTTGACCTCGAAGGTGTCGGAACCGAAGTTCTGGAACGGCTCCCCGTTGACGAGGAGGACCGTGTTGCCGAGCTCGCCGCTCGCGTCCGTTCCGGGTACCCAGCGCAGGGTCAGCCCGTCGTCTGCGACGTAGCCCGCGATCCCGGTCGGCGTCGTCGGCGGATCGGTGTCGCGGACGAGCGCGAAGTACGTGAGGTGCCGCGTCAGGATGTGGACTCCGTCCGCAGCGCGGAAGTAGCCCTCGCCGCGATCGGCCGGGAGGGTCGTGCCGTTGAGCCGCGCCACGGTGTTCCACGAGTTGTTGTCGCGCGAGAAGACCGGGAGGAGCCCGTTACCCCAGCGGTTCGGGAAGACGATCTCGATCTGGCCGTTGAAGTTGGTGATCCGCGTGTCGGCGAGCGCCCAGAAGGCGGTCACCTCGACGACCGGGCTCGCGAAGGTCATCCCCGTTGCGAGGGCGGAGCTCGAGGGGAGGCTCGGGTCGACGCGGACGACGACGAAGTCCTGGTCGGAGGGGCGGTTCGGCCAGGCGGGCGGGGTGATCCTCACGATCGCGACGTCGTCCGCGGCGGTCGCGGTCGTCACGTTCTCGATCAGGCTCTTCTCGATCGGGGGGCCGTCCGCCGCGGTCGCGCTCCCGACCGCGATGGCGACGCGGAACGGAATGCGGGTGCCGCTCGCGTCCTCGAGCATGCCCTCGAGGACATGGAGGCCGTCCGGCAGAGCACCCGTCGCGTAGGTGACGGTGTTGCCGGAGACGACCGGGGCCGGGGCGGGGCCGCCGTTGAGCTGCGCGCCGACGATCGTGACGGACTCGCTGGCGGTGAGCACGATCGAGCTGGCCGACGGAACGACCGTTCCGTCGGCGGGACTGGCGGAGACGAGCGTCGGCGCCACGTTGTCGAAGCGAACGTTGGCGCGGATCGACGGGCTCGCCGAGGCGTTGCCGAAGGAGTCGTAGCCCGTCGCGCGGAGGTCGTAGAGGCCGTCCGGGAAGGTGCGCGTGTCGAGCGAGGCACCGAACGGCGCCGAGGTGTCGTTCTCGATCTCCGTCCAGGCGCCCGTGCCGGCCGGAGTGATCCCGAAGCTGACCCGGGATGCGCCGCCACCGGTCGTCGCGCTCAGGTTCTTGACGCCGCTGATCACTGCGCCCGGGTTCGCGAGCGTGACGCTCGGGCCGGTCGAGTCGACCGTGACGGGCACGACCGTGGTCTGGCGGGTGTTGCCCGCCTCGTCGGTGATCGTGGCGCGGAGTTCGGCTGCGCCGTCCGGGGCGGAGGTCGCGTCCCAGTCGAATGCGAACGGTGCCCCGTTGTCGACGCCGACGCTCGCGAACGTGGCGCTCCCGAAGACCTTGACGAAGAACTCGACGGAGGCGACTCCGGTACCGGAGTCCGCCGCAGACACCTCGAGCCGAACGGCCGGGCCGCCGACGGTCGTTCCCGATCCGGGCTCGGTGATCGAGCCGGTCGGGTTCGTGTTGTCGGTGCGCACCGTGCGTACGCCGCTCGTGTTGGTGAGGCCGCCACCGTCCGTCGCCCGCGCCCGGAGGTCGTAGAGGCCGTCGGCGAGGCTCGCCGTGTTGAGCGAGGCCGTGAAGCCGTCACCGGGGGTCGTGTCCGTCCCGATCGAGCTCCAGGAGTCGGCGCCCGCGACGCTGCGCTCGAAGACGACCTGGGCCGTGTCGGCCGAGGTCGAGACGGTGAGCGGGAGCGTCCCGGAGACCGGGCTGTTCGGATCGTCCAGCGCGATCGTGGGCGCCGAGTTGTCGGAGTTGAACGAGCGGGTCGACGAGGTCGTCTCGTTCCCCGCGACATCGGTGACGACGACGCGAACTTCCGCCGGCCCGTCGGAGAGGGTCGTGGTGTCGAGGCTCCGGACGTAGGTCGTGCCGACTGCCGGCGCCGTCTCGGTGCCGAAGGTGGAGAAGGAACCGGCGCCCGAGCCCTTGACCTCGAAGCGGACGGCGGAGACGCCGGAGGCGGGCGGCGTGGCGCCGTCGGTCGCGGTCGCGGAGACCGAGATCGAGCCCGACCGGAAGGAGCCGGCGGCGGGCGCGGTGACGTTACCCGCGGGGGAAGTGTTGTCGACGTAGACCGGGTTGTCCGGCAGGGCCTCTTCGCTCTCGTTGCCCGCGGCGTCAGTGACGACGACCTGGAGGTCGTAGGCCGCGTCGGCGACGGCGGTCGTCGTCCAGTTCGCCTCGTACGGCGCTGCCAGGTCGACCCCACCGATGTCGGCCCAGCTGTTCATGCCCTCAGGCGAGAACTGGAACTTGACCGAGACGATGTCCGTGTCCGACGACGAGTATTCGAGGGTCGCGATTCCGCGGAGGTAGTCGCCCGGGTCGCCGGGTGAGCCGCTCGGGGCGGTCGTGTCGATCACGACGTCGACCGAGTCGACCGGCTCGACGTTGCCGACATCGTCCGTCGAGAAGTACTCGATGGTGTGCGAGCCGTCGTTCGAGTGGTCGCCGGGGGCGCCGATGGTGACCGAGGTGCCGAGCGTCAGGCTGCCGCCGTCCACCCGGTAGGCCGTCTCGCGCACGCCGGAGCCGCCGTCGGTCGCCGTGAAGCTCACGGTCACCGGCGCGTTGCTGAGCGGACCGGGGGAGACCGACGCCGAGGTGCTCGGTGCGGTGTGGTCGACGAGCACAGCGATCGCGCTCGAGCTGAAGACGTTCCCGGACCTGTCCGTGATCGTCACGCGGACGTCCCAGGTTCCGTCGCCGACCGCGTCGGGGCCGGTCGCCGTATTCCAGGTCGCGGCGGTGGCAGTCCACACGTTCGCGCCGCTCGGGCTGCGCTGGAAGACGACGGTGTCGATCCCAGAGCCGCTGTCGGCCGCGTCCCCGCTCGCGAGCGTGACAGCCGGAACGCCGATCTCGGTGCCCGTCGCGGGTGCGGTGACGGAGCCGGTCGGAGCCGTGTTGTCGACGCGAATCGTCACCGTGCTCGAGGTGAAGGCGTTGCCGGCGTTGTCAGTGGTCACGACGCGAACGTCGTACTGGCCGTCCGTGACCGTGGTCGTGTCGAAGCTCGGCGCCTGGTTCGTCCAGGTGTTCGCGCCGATCGGCGAGCGCTGGAACTGGACAGTCGCGACGCCCGAAGAGGAGCCGCCGACGAGCGGGTCGGCCGAGTCGCTCGTCAGCGCGATCGTGCCGCGGACATTCGCACTCGCGAGGGGGGCAGTGACCGCGCCGGTCGGGAGCGTGTTGTCGATCCGGATCGCGACGGTTCCCGAGGTGAAGGCGTTCCCGGCCAGGTCGGTCGTGACGACGCGAAGGTCGTACTCGCCGTCGGTTACGGTCGTGGTGTCGAAGCTCGGGCCCTGGTTCGTCCAGGTGTTCGCACCGAGCGGCGAGCGCTGGAACTGGGCGGTGTCGACGCCCGAGGCGGAACCGGCGGCGAGCGGGTCGGCCGAGTCGCTCGTCAGCGCGATCGTGCCGCGGACGTTCGCCGCCGCGACCGGGGCGGTGACCGCACCGGTCGGGAGCGTGTTGTCGACGCGCACCTGGATCGTCGCCGGGGTCGCCTCGGCGTTGCCCGCGACGTCGGTGGTGAAGACGCGCAGGTCGTAGAGGCCGTCGGTGACGCCGGTGGTCGTGAAGGTGGCCTCGTAGGGGGCGGTGGCGTCGGTGCCGATCGGCGTCCAGGTGCCGGCGCCGGCGGGCGAGCGCTGGAAGGTGACGGTGTTCACGCCGGTCGCCGGGGCGGGGTCGCTTGCGGTGCCCGCGAGCGTGACGACGCCGCGCAGGTTCAGGTTCGTCGGGGCGGTGACGGTGCCGGTCGGGCGGGCACGATCGAGCGTGACGAGGACGAGCTCGGCGGTCTGCTTGCCCGCATTGTCGAGCGCGGTCACGCGGAGCAGGCGCTGGCCGTCGCTCGCCGGCAGGTTCCAGGAAACCGCGTACGGCGCGACCGTGTCGAGGATGCCGATCTGGGCGAAGGTGTTCGAGGTGCACGTGACCGAGCCCTCGCTGCACTGCTCGAAGAGGACGGACGCGATCCCGCTGCCGGAGCCGTCGCCGACGATCGCGGAGAGCGGAGCCGGGTCGGCGGTCGCGAGGTTGACCGGGTTCGGCGCAGTGACGGAGGTGAAGACCGGCGCTGTGTTGTCGACGGTGACCGTGATCTCGGCTGAGGTGAAGCTGTTCCCGGCGAGGTCGGTCGTGACGACCCGGACGTCGTAGCCGCCATCCGGGGTCGCCGGCAGGTTCGTGTTCCAGCTCGCGGCCTGGCTCGTCCAGGTGTTCGCGCCCTGCGGCGAGCGCTCGAAGACGACGGAGCCGACGCCCGTGCCGCCGTCGGCGGAGTCGCTCGCCAGGGCCACGGTGCCGCTGACCTCCGTGCCGGCGAGCGGGAAGGTGACGGCCCCGGTCGGAGCGATGCTATCCACGACCCACGTGTACGAAACGGGCGTTGCGTCCGTGTTCCCGGCCGCGTCCGTCGCTCGCGCCATGAAGGTGTGGCTGCCTTCGGCGAGTGACGCGAGCGGGAAGGAGCAGGCGCCGAAGCCGCCGCCGTCGAGCTCGCACTGGAAGCTCGAACCGGCCTCCGTCGAGGCGGGCGTGAAGGTCGGCGTCCGGTTGGCGCTCGGGTCGGACGGCCTGAGCGAGAAGCTCGTGTCGGGAGCGGTCAGATCGACCGTCCAGGCGTGGGAGGCCGGGGTCGCGTCGAGGTTGCTCGCGGCGTCCCGGGCGCGCACCTCGAACGTGTGGGCTGCCTCGGAGAGGCCGGTATAGGCCTGCGGGCTGGTGCAAGCGCTGAAGGCTGCGCCGTCGAGCGAGCACTCGAAGGACGGGCCTGCGTCGCTGGCGGTGAACGAGAAGCTCGCGTTCGCGGAGTTCGACGCGACCGGCGGGCTCGCCGTGATCGTCGTGTTCGCGGGCGTCGTGTCGACGGTGAAGACGAAGGAGGCGGGGGAGAGGTCGACGTTGCCCGCGACGTCCGTGGCCCGGACGTCGAAGGTGTAGGCGGCTTCGGCGAGCGTTCCGAGCGTGAGCGGACTCGTTGTTGCGGTCCACGACCCGCCGTTCACGCTGTACTGGAAGGTCGAGCCGGCCTCGTCGGAGCTGAACTCGAAGGTCGGGGTCGTGTCCTGCGTCGCGGCTGCCGGAGCGACGTCGATCGTCGTCTGCGGCGCGATCGTGTCGATCCGGACGGCCTGCGAGAGGACGCCGGTGTCGTTCCCGATCCGGTCGAACGCGCGGTACTTGACGGTCGTCGTGCCCTCGGCGGCGACGGCGAACGCGCCCGCATAGACGGTGCCGGTGAAGATCGTCGGGTCGGTGCCGTCGGTCGTGTAGCGGATCTGGTCGAGCCCAGCGCCCGCGTCCGGAGCGGCGAGCGTGACCGAGACCGGCGACGTCTGGAACCAGCCGGCCGGGCAGGCGGCGGCGTTACAGAGGGCGCTCGCGACCGGTTCGGTCGAGTCCTCGGTGACGTTCAGCGTCGTCGTGCTCGTGTTCGCGGGCGTCCAGGCGTCCGAGGCGGTGACGACGTAGGAGAAGTCGCCTGCGGCGGCGCTCGTCCAGCTGAACGCACCGGAGACGTACGGGCCTGCCGCGGGCGTCGTCACGGTCTCGGCGCCGTGCGTCCACTCGGACCTGCCGATCGCGGGATACGAGGCCGACTCGGGCCCGGAGCCGCTGTCGACGACCGCGCTCGAGAGCGTGAACGAGCCGGCGGTGGCCGGGCGGTACCAGATCGTCGTGCCGCTGAGGAAGGCACCGGACGCCGAGCCGAGCGTGATCGTGTTCGTGGGGTCGACCGAGTCGTTGAAGACGAAGTTGACGGTGGCCGTCTGGGTGACGGTGACGCTGTCCGTGGTGTCGGTCGCGGTGTACGTGACGGACTCGACGACCGTGTCGGTGACGCTGAACGTTGCGACACCGCTCGCGTTCGTGGTCGCGGGCGAGCCCGAGATAGACGAGCTGCCGGAGCCCGCGGCGAGCGAGACGGACTTGCCGGCGATCCCGTTGCCGCCCGCGTCCTTCAGCGTGACGGTGATCGTGCTCGGGTCGGTGCCGTTGTTGATCACGCTGCTCGGCGAGGCGGTGACGGTCGAAGCGCTGGCGCTGACGGGGCCGGTCGCGATCGTCCAGCTCGTCGAGCCGGCGGTGAGCGCTCCGGACGTGGCGCCGACAGTGATCGCGCCGGCGAGGCGGTTCGTGACGTTCAGGGTCGCGATCCCGCTGGCGGCGGTGGCGGTGCCGAGGCCCGTGACGGTGCCTGCCCCGGCCGTCTTCGCGAAGGTGACGACGGTCGTGCTGTCCGACGTGGCGATGTTCCCGGTCGCGTCCTTCAGCGTCGCCGTCAGCGTGTGGCCGGCGCCGGCGACGTTCGAGCCCGAGTCGGTAAGGACGACCTCGGTCGCGGGGCCATGGGTGTACGTGACGCTCGCGGTGTCAAGGATCGCGCTGCCGTCGAGCGTGCCGGTGATCGACGCCGTGCTCACGGTCGCGGGCGCGGTCAGCGTCGCGGTGTACGTGCCGTCGCCCTCGTCGGTGACCGCGCCGAGGCTCGCGCTCGAGCCCGAGACGGCCAGAGCGACGACTCCGGCGGAGCCCTGGAGGTCGTTGCCGAGCACGTCCTTGAGCTGGACGGTGACCGTCGCGGTCGAGCTGCCGTCGGCGACCTGCGAGGTGGGGGAGACCGAGATCGTCGTCGTCGCGGTCGACGGCGAGCCGGCCGTGATCGTCCAGCCGGTCGAGTCGCCGGCCAGTCCGGTCGCCGAGCCGGAGATGGTGACTGCGCCGGCGGTGGCGTTCGTCGCAGAGAGGGTGGCTACACCGTTGACGGCGGTCGTCGGGGCGAGGCCGGTGACCGTGCCCGAGCCACTCTGCCCGAAGGAGACGGACGTGGTGTTGTCGTTCGTGACCGTGTTACCGGCGGCGTCCTGCACCGTCGCGGTGATCGTGTGGCTCGCGCCGGATGCGGTCGAGCCGCTGTTCGCGAGCCCGAGCTTGGCGGCGGCGGCGTGGACGACCGTGAAGGTGCTGGTGTCGGAGCTGAGCCCGGTCGCGGACGCGGTCACCGTGACGGAGCCGGCGAGCACGCCGGTCACGGTCTTCGAGGCGACCCCGTTGGAGGCGGTCGCTGCCCCGGTGCCCGTGAGGGTGCCCGCACCAGCGGTCTTCGCGAAGGTGACCGAGGTGGCGTCGTCGTCGACGAGGTTGCCTGCGGCATCTCGGATCTCGGCGGTCAGGGCCCGGGTCGAAGCGGAGGCGAGGTCGGCCGCGGAGCTGGTGAAGGTGAGGTGGTCGGCGCTACCC
>Ga0136611_10000324_pt1 | contig 30565 bp, 28 predicted proteins | sample AntDrymUQ2232306_2_FD_106645 | JGI IMG/M metagenome (GOLD analysis project Ga0136611, IMG submission 106645) | Polar desert sand microbial communities from Dry Valleys, Antarctica - metaG UQ223 (23.06) | ecosystem: Environmental > Terrestrial > Soil > Desert | place: Antarctica: Dry Valley...
CAGGTTCCGCGCGCGATCGTCTGTGTATCGCCTGAGCGGTACTTGGCCGGCCTTCTCGCGGAGGAGAAACTCGGCGCCACCGTCCACGTCCTGGATGATGGGTTTCAACACCTCGAGCTGGCGCGCGACCTCGATATCCTGGTCACGAGCCTTGGCGAGATCCCCAACGGAAAGGTGATTCCAGCGGGACGGCTGCGTGAGCCGATCGATGCGGCCGCGCGCGCGCAGGTGCTCGTGGTGTCGGATGCGACGGCGGGCGCGGCTGCAGCGGAAGCCTGGGCGTTAGGGATCTCGCAGTCGTGCGGGATGTTGAGGAACTTGGGCGAGCCGGTGATGGTCCGGCTAAAGCCGGACCCCACAGAGAGAATGGAAGGGCCAATACTCGCGGTCGCCGGCATTGCGCATCCCGATCGATTTGTGCAGTCGCTCAAGGCCGCCGGGTGGAACGTGGCCGACTCGATGATGTTCAAGGACCATCATCGTTACTCGACCACGGATGTCGCCGCGATCGCGGCGAAAATGCAGCGTGCCGGCGCAGACGCGGTGTTCACGACCGACAAGGACGCGGTGCGCTTCGAAGCGCTGGGCGCAATGCCGTTCCCGCTGTATCGAGTGCCCCTGCACATTCAATTCGATCCGGCCGATACGCTGTTTGCTTCGATCAAGGCGGTGATCGCGTCCGGCTCCGATCACTTGAGCGAGCGACGGCGGGACAAGTGAGAGACGCGCTGGAGTACTGGTCCGTCGTGACCGTGCGCGGCATTGCGCGCCGGTTGCCAGAGGCGCTCGTCAACGCGTGGGGTTCGGCTCTGGGCCTCACGTTCTACGCGCTCGATCGCCCGCATCGTCGTGTTGCGCTGAGCAATCTCGCGCAGTGTTTTCCGAACCGGCCAGAGGGCGAGCGCCGCGCGATTGCGCGCGAGACCTTCGCGCATTTCGGACGCGTGCTGCTCCGGCTGCTGACGTTCAGCGCCCTGACGCCGGAACAGATGCTCGAGCGGTCGGAGTATGAAGGCGACGAGCGCGTGCGGCTGGCCTACGCCAAGGGCAAGGGCGTGCTGTTCTTCACCGGCCACTTTGGTTTCTGGGAATGCCAGGCGATCGCGCACGCGGTGCAGCTGCGGCCGATCGGCGTGCTGGCGCGTTCGCTCGATAACGCGCGCCTCAACCAGCTGCTCGAACGGATGCGCACCGGCACCGGCAATCACGTGATCTATCGCCAGGGGGCGGTGCGCAGGGTGTTGAAGACGCTGGCCGCCGGCGAAGGCGTCGCGCTACTGATCGATCAGCACATGCACAGCCCCGACGCGATCTGGGTGAGCTTCTTCCGTCGTCCCGCGGCAACCACCTCCACGCTGGCGGCGATTGCGCTGCGTACCGGCGCGGCGGTCATCCCGGTGTTCGCCGAGCCCCTGCCCGGTGGGCGCTATCGATTCATTTACGAATCCTCAGTCGAGCCGCCGCAAGGCGACGGTCCGGACGCGATTCGCGAGTTCACGCAACGCTGCACCGACGTGCTCGAGATGCACGTGCGCAGGAAGCCAGCCCTGTGGTTGTGGATGCACCGGCGGTGGCGCGATGCACCAACGCCGGATGCGCCGGGGATGTTTCCCAAGGCCAGCAACGAAGAAGCCCGCCATGAGTGAGCGCCTGGTGGTGCTCGCGCCGAACTGGCTGGGAGATGCCGTGTTGGCGCTGCCGGCGCTTGCCGACATCCGCCGTCATTTTGCTTCGGCGCACGTGGCCGTCGCCGCGCGTTCCGCGGTGGCGCCGCTATTCATGATGGTCGACGGCGTCGACGACGTGATTACCCTTCACGGCGGCGGCGGTCTGCGTGGGTTGACGGGCGGGTCACGCGACGTCGAGGCGTTATCGGGCGGTACCTTCGATACCGCGATCCTCTTCCCAAATTCGTACGGCACCGCTCGCGTCGTGGCCAAAGCCGGCATCGCCGAGCGGTGGGGATACGCGACCGACTGGCGGGGTTCGATGCTGACGCGCGCCATCGCGAAGCCGGAAGGCGAGCCGCATCAAAGCGCCTACTATCAGGCGCTGACGACAGCGTTGGGGATTGCCGCGGGGCCGCCCTACGCACGCGTGCGGCCGGATCGTGATCGCGCACGGCAACTGCTGCGCGACATCGGCCTCGATCTTGATGAGCCGTTCGTGGTGTTTGCGCCGGGCGCCGCCTACGGGCGCGCGAAGCAGTGGCTGCCCGAGCGGTTCACCGAGCTCGCCGACCGGATCATCAACCAGCGCGGTTGGAGCGTGGTGATGGTCGGATCGACCGCCGATCGAGCCGCATGCGACGAGATCTCGCGCCGGTTGCCCAACAAGGGCACGCGGATCAACCGCTTGATTGATTTTTGCGGCAAGAGCGATCTTGCGACCCTCGCCGGGGTGCTGTCGCAGGCGGCCGCGGTGGTATCGAATGATTCCGGTGCGATGCACCTTGCCGGCGCGGTTGGCGCCAAGGTGGTGGCGATCTTCGGCCCGACCAACGAGGCCCGTACGTCGCCGCTGTCGGCCGGCGCCGAGGCACCGGCGCCGATCGTGATCACGCACGAGGTGTTCTGCCGACCCTGTATGCTGCGTGAGTGCCCGATCGATCATCGCTGCATGCGGCGGATCGAAGCCGCCCGGGTGCTTGAATCCCTCTGAATATGAAACGCGCCATCTTCGTCGATCGCGACGGCACCTTGAACGTTGACGTCGGCTATCTGCACCGGCTCGAGGATCTCGAGCTTTACCCGTGGACGGCGGACGCGGTGCGGCTGCTCAAGCGTGCCGGCTACATGCTGGTCGTGGTTACCAACCAGTCCGGCATTGCGCAGGGCTTGATCGATCCGGCGTTTATTCAGATCTGCCACGACGAGATGCGGCGCCGGCTGCAGCTCGGCGGCGCCGATCTGGACGCGCTGTATTTCTGCCAGCATCACCCGCGCGGCTCGGTGCCGGCGTTAAGCGTCGAGTGCCGCTGCCGCAAGCCGTCGCCTGGCATGGTTGAAGACGCGGTGCGTGATCTCGGCATCGACCCGAAACAGTCCTGGGTGATCGGCGACAAGTGGCTCGATGTCCAGCTCGGCCAGGCGGTGGGTGCGCGATCGATCCTGGTGCGCACAGGATGGGGCTCGGAGCAGGAACAGAAGCGCCCGGCAGGACAGCAGGTCGATGCGATTTGCGACAACCTGATACACGCAGTGTCGGTAATCCTTCATAATGGCTGGCCTCAGCAGCCATGAATCCCAGGGCCACAGAAAGCACAGAAAGACTGCTTCGTTTGCTCTTGGCCTGCCGTGGTAAGCGCGTGGTGGTGTTCGGCGATCTGATCGCCGACGAGTTCGTCTACGGCCGCATCGCCCGAGTGTCGCGCGAGGCGCCGGTGCTGATCCTCGAATACGACGCGACCGAGATCCTCCCGGGCGGCGCCGGCAACGCCGCCAACAACGTGGCCAGCCTTGGCGGCACGGTGCGGCTGGTGTCGCTGGTCGGCCGCGATGAACCCGGCCGCCGCATGTTCAAGGTGCTGCCGCGCGCGGTCGAGCGCGCCGGGCTGACCCGGCCCGCCGGCTATCGCACGCCGGTGAAGACCCGCATCCTGGCCGGCGGCATTCACTCGGCGAAGCAGCAGGTGGTGCGCATCGATCGCCATACCGGCGAACCGGTCAGCGACGCGCAGCGTGCGGCGGCGGAGCGCGCCATGAACAGCGCGATCAGGACCGCCGACGCGGTGCTGATCTCCGACTACGGCTCCGGGCTGGTGCAGCCTCGATTCGTCGCCGGGCTGGCCGCCAGGCTGCGTGGCCAGAAACGATCGGTGCCGATGCTGATCGATTCGCGCTACGCGCTGACCCGCTATCGCGGCCTGACCGCGTGCACGCCGAACGAGTCAGAGGTCGAGCAGGTACTGGGCGTCAAGATCGACGACAACAAGGCGGTGCTCGAGCGCGCCGGCCGCACCCTGCTCAAGCGCACGCGGATGGCGAGCGTGCTGATCACGCGCGGCAGCCGTGGCATGGCGCTGTTCGAGCCGGGTAAGCCGACGGTGCACATTCCGATTTTCGGATCCGATCAAATTGCCGACGTCACGGGCGCTGGCGACACCGTAATGGCGACGATGACGCTGGCGCTGGCGGCCGGCGGATCGTTCGAGGAGGCGGCGCGCCTTGCCAACTACGCCGGCGGCCTGGTGGTCATGAAGCGCGGCACCGCGACCGTGTCCGCCGCGGAGCTTCGCCGTGCGGTCGGTTCAGGGGGTCGGGACTAATTACCACCCTCCTTGCGCTATATCTGGATAAGACCCGAATCATCGAGCGCAACTGATTGTGGTGGAAAGCGCGAAAATGGTCCCGACCCCTTGAGCATCGTCACCCGCGAAGAATTGAAGCAGCTTGTGAAACTCGATCGTACGCAGAAATTGACGATCGCGTTTGCAAATGGTGCGTTTGATCTGCTGCATGTTGGCCATATTCGCTATCTTGACGGAGCGAAGCGCGAGGCTGACCGGTTAATCGTCGCCATCAACAGCGATGCGTCGGTACGCGGACTTAAGGGGCCGACGCGTCCGGTTCTTTCGGAAGCCGATCGGGCTGAGATGGTGGACGCCCTGCGGGCGGTGGATTACGTCGTGGTCTTCGACGAGACGACGGTTTCGCCGCTGCTGGAACTGCTGCAGCCCGATGTGCACTGCAAGGGCACCGACTACACCGTCGACACCGTGCCCGAGCGCGAGACGGTCCGCGCGTATGGCGGGCGCATCGCGATCGTCGGCGATCCGAAAGATCATTCGACCACCGATCTGTTGTCGCGATTGAGATGAAGATTCTGATCGTGCGCCTGAGCGCCTTGGGCGACATCGTGCACGCGCTGCCCGTGCTCGCCGCCATCAAGAAGGCAATGCCCGGGGCCGAGGTGGACTGGCTGGTCGAAGAAAACTACGCCTCGATCCTCTCGCTCGCGACCGGGCTGCGTCGCCGCATCATCGTCCGGGCGCGAAACAGCTTTGCCACTCCTGAGGCGATCTCATTCGGGGGAGTGCGCGGGTATCACGCCGCCGCGAAATACCTGTGGAACCAGGATTACGACATCGCCCTGGATCTGCAGGGACTGATCAAATCGGCGATCTGGGCGCGCATCTCGTTCGCGAATCGGGTCGTGGGGTTTGACGAAGCTAACCTGCGCGAGCCGCCGGCCGCCTTTCTCTATTCGGAAACGGTGACGCCGAGTGTCGGGCCGTCAGGTCGTCAGGCTGTCAGGCCGTCAGCCGAACCGCACGTGATCTGGAAGAACCTTTCAATTCTAGAGGCCCTGAAGATTAAACCGGACACAATCGACATGCCGCTCGATCCGCGGGCGGATTCGATGATCGCGGCGATCGCAGCAGCCGGAGGCGCGCGGGGGTTTATCGTGCTCAATCCGGGCGCGGCGTGGCCCAACAAGCGCTGGCCCGCGGAAAGATTTGGAGCCCTGGCCGCGTCGCTGCGCGATCGCCTTGGCCTGCCGTCGCTCGTTACCTGGGGCCCATCCGAGCGCGAGCTCGCCGACGCCGTCGTGCGCGCATCGTCAGGCGCCGCCACTTCCGCGCCGGCGACGTGCGTTTCGGATCTGGCGGTCCTGATGCGCGACGCCGCGCTGGTCGTCTCCGGCGACACGGGGCCATTGCATATCGCCGCTGCGATGGGCACCCCGGTGGTGGGGTTGTATGGACCCACGTGGCCCGAGCGCAATGGACCGTGGGACCCGCAGGACGTGGTGATCTCGCGCGCCGCCGTCTGCGTGTGCCATCACAAGCGGCAGTGCCTGCGCGGAGCGCCCTGCATCAACGAGATCACTTTGGAAGAAGTCGTTCGGGCAGGCGAGCAGCGTTTACAGGCGGCAACATGACACGCCTCCTGGCGCGCTGGCGCGTGTCCCTCGGATTCGTGTTCGCGGCGATCGTGATGTGGCTGGCGACGCCGACGCTGCGATCGCTGGTGATCGGGGGCGCGATCGCGATGCTCGGCGAAACGATCCGCGTCTGGGCGGCGGGACATCTCGAAAAGAGCAAAGAGGTCACCTCGTCCGGACCCTATCGCTACACGCGGCATCCGCTCTATCTGGGATCGTCGTTGATCGGCATCGGCATGGCGGTGGTCGCCAACAACCCGATCGTGGCGGGCATTGTACTCAGCTACCTGGCTCTGACGCTGACGGCGGCGATGCGCAGTGAAGAAGCGCACCTCCGCGAGAAGTTCGGTGACGCCTACGACGCCTATGCGGAGAAGCGCGCCGCACGGGTGGAGCGGAGGTTCAGCTGGCAGCGAGCTGTTTACAATCGCGAGCACCACACGATCGCAGGCCTGGTGACGGGATTACTGATACTTGCCGGGAAGATGATTCTTGCAGGGAGCGTTTAGCTCGGACGGAACCGAAGTCCTTCGATTCGGGATGTCCGGCCTTCGGCTGGCTCATCGCTCACTGAGGACATTCACTTCGGGGTGGCTCACCATGAGCGAGCCCTCGACTGCCTGAGGCGAGTCGAATGGCGGGGTGGACGGGACTCGAACCCGCGGCCTCTGCCGTGACAGGGCAGCGTTCTAACCAACTGAACTACCACCCCTTAAAGGGATTTCAGATCTCGGATTGCTGATCTCGGAAGGGAGCTGTCACCGCTCTTCAACCGAACTCCGATCATCAGTACCGTTTGCCACACCGCAAACTTGGTGGGCGGTAAGGGACTCGAACCCCTGACAGCCGGCGTGTAAAGCCGGTGCTCTACCAACTGAGCTAACCGCCCGACACCCGGCAAACATCAAATTGTAGTCAGCCAAGCGCCCGCGCGTCAATGCCCAAGCGCTCCGCGCTATGATCAATGACGCTTCATGGACTATTACGCTTCATGATATTCCGCGACATCATCGGCCATCGGCGCCTGACCATGCTGATCGCGCGCGCGATTGAGCGCGAATCGCTGCCGCCAACGCTGCTGTTCGCCGGCCCCTCCGGCGTCGGCAAATGGGCGGTGGCACGCGCGACAGCTCAGGCGGTGAACTGCATCGACCAGGTGAGACCAGCGGGGGATCTAGCGATCGACGCGTGTGGCAAGTGCCGATCGTGCGATCGGATCGCCCGCGGGATGCACGTCGACGTCCCGATGCTGGAGCCTGATGATCGCGCGTCGATCAAGATCGATCCCGTTCGCGAAATGCTCTCCAATATCTCCTATCGTCCGTTTGAAGGCCGCCGGCGCGTGGTGTTGATCCGTGAAGCCGACACGCTCGGGTCGGAGCCCCAGAATGCACTCCTCAAATCGCTCGAAGAGCCGCCGCCGGGGACGATGTTCATCTTGACGACGGCGGTGCCAGGGGTGTTGTTGCCGACGGTGCGGTCGCGCTGTATGCGGTTGCGTTTCGGTCGCCTCACCGCCGCCGAAGTCGCCGCGGGCCTGACGCGCGATCACGAATATAGCGAGGTCGAAGCGCGCCAAGCCGCGCCGCTCGCGGACGGCAGCCTCGGCCAGGCGCTCGCGCTGATCGACAACGACCTGTCGATGTTTCGGGACCTGGCGATGGGGTTACTGCGCAACAACGCCAACCGCGTCGACGCGCAGTCGCGCGTGCAGGCGGCGGTGCCGCTGCACACCGGCAAGAAAGAACGGCCGCGCGAAGACGTCGCCATCATTCTGCGGCTGATGGCCTCGATGCTTCGCGATCTCGAGGCGATCAACGCCGGCGCCGACCGCGCGGTACTCGCCAATCCGCAGATGAGCGGCGATCTCGAGGGCCTCGCCCGCGCCTATTCCGGCGATCGCGCGAGGACCGCGTTTGGTGCCGTCGATCGTGCCCTGATGGCGCTTGAGCGCAACGCCGGCATGAAAGTGGTCACCGAGTGGCTGGCCGTGCAGATGTGATGGGCCTGCCGAAGATTGCGCTCACGGTCGGCGATCCCGCCGGCATTGGACCCGAGATCGTCGAGAAGGCGGTCGCGGATCCCTCGGTGCGCGCGGTATGTGAGCCGATCGTGTTCGCGCCGCCGCCGAACCCGGGCATCCGCCCTGGGGAAGTCTCGGCGGCCGCCGGCCGCGCCGCCTACGACACGCTGCTGCGTGCCGTCGAGGCCGCACGCCGCGGCGAGGTCGATGCGATTGCGACCGCGCCGATCAACAAACTCGCCTTCGCGCGAGCCGGGCTCGAATGGAAGGGCCATACCGACCTGCTCGCGCATCTTTGCGGCAGCAACGACGTCGCGATGATGTTCCACTCACCGCAACTGAAAGTCGTGCTGTTGACAGTGCACGTGCCGCTCCAGCAGGTGGCGTCGCTCCTGACGCCCGAGTTGATTGCCCGCACGATCGCGCTGACCAGGGATGCGATGTCGAGCTTTGGGGTCGCCCGTCCGCAGCTGGCGCTCGCCGGTCTGAACCCCCACGCTGGTGAAGGCGGCGTCATCGGCGAGGAGGACGACCGCGTGCTGGCGCCCGCGGTGCAGCGCGCCCGCGACCTTGGTATCGAGATCCGCGGGCCGATTCCGGGCGACACCGTGTTCGTGCGCGCGTCGCGCGGCGAGTTCGACTGCGTGATTGCGTGCTATCACGACCAGGGATTGATCCCGGTGAAACTGCTGGCGTTCGGCAGCGCGGTCAACGTCACGATCGGCCTGCCGATCGTCCGCACCTCGGTCGATCACGGTACCGCCTTCGACATCGCGGGCAAGGGCGTTGCAGATGCGGGCAGCATGATTGCCGCGGTCCGGCTGGCGGCCCATATGGCGGACGTGCGCGCGGCCTCCCGCCGTAGCGCAACCGGCGGAGGCGGAAGATGACCGCGAAGAAGGCCAGGGACGACGACAAGGATAAGGACGAGGCGCGCCCGATCGCCGACAATCGGAAGGCGTTTCACGACTTCCACATCCTTGAAACGTTCGAAGCCGGCATCGCTCTGCTCGGCACCGAGGTGAAAGGCATTCGTGAGGGCCAGGCCAACCTCCGCGACAGCTACGCGCGCGTCGAAAAGGGCGAGGTGTGGCTGTTCCATGTCCACATCAATCCCTACAGCCATCGAGGCTATGTCGACCACGACCCGAGACGGAAGCGGCGGCTGCTGCTGCACAAGTATGAGATCCGCAAGCTGATCGGCAAGACCGTCGAGAAGGGCCTGACACTGGTCCCGACGCGGATGTATTTCAAGAATGGCAAGATCAAGGTCCAGATCGCGCTGGCGAAAGGCAAGCAGGATCACGACAAGCGCGAAACGATCCGCCGCCGCGAGGCGGATCGCGAAACGCGCGCGGCGGTGAAGGAGCGGGTTCGCAAGTGAGGGCCATCGCAGGTGCGGGCCGCAGAGAGCGGTTGAAAGTGCTGATCGTCGGCGCGGCCGGGCAGCTCGGCCAGGCGATGGTTGCGCATCTGAATGGCGAACACGACGTCATCCCGTGGACGCGCGCGGACGTCGATCTCACTCGCCACACCGACGTCCGCGAAGCGATCGTCTCGCTCGCGCCGCAGGTGATCATCAACTGCGCGAGCTACAACAACGTCGACCTCGCCGAAGACGAGCAGGTAACGGCGCTCGACGTCAACGCGATGGTGGTTGGCACGCTGGCGCGCGCCGCCGCGAGCCTCGACGCGGTGTTGATGCACTACAGCACTGATTTCGTGTTCGCGGGCACGTCGGGCTCACCGTATGCCGAGAGCGAGCAGCCGGAACCGCGTAGCGTCTACGCGCAATCCAAGTTGATTGGTGAATGGCTTGCCGCCGACGCGCCGCAGCATTATGTGTTGCGCGTTGAAAGCCTGTTCGGCGGACCACACCGGCGCAGCAGCGTCGATCGTATTGTCGATGCGGTTCGCAACGGTCAGCCGGCGCCGGTGTTCACCGATCGCGTGGTGTCGCCGAGCTTCGTAGCGGATGTCGCCGATGCGTCGGCGTTCCTCTTGCGCACGCGGCCTGCCACCGGCCTGTATCACTGCGTGAATTCCGGGCACGCGACCTGGCTCGAAGTCGGCCAGGAGATCGTCAGGCATCTGGGCGCTTCGGACGCCTTATTGGAGCCGGTGTCCGTGAAGGATCTGAAGCTGCGCGCCACGCGTCCGCAATATGCGGCGCTCAGCAACGCAAAATTAGCCAGGGTTGGCTATCAAATGCCGACGTGGCAGGACGCGATCGGCAGATATGTTGGTTTACTCCGTCCCCAATCATCCCAGGGGCAGGGTGAAAATGGGGGACAGGCACCCTCTTGACGCGCATTGCCGTCGTGTCGCCGTCGTTCGCGCGCAATGACACGCTGCGCGCGGAGTTGTCGGCACGCTATCCGGACGCGACGTTCACCGAAACCGCGGAGGTCGTGAGCGGAGACGCCTTGATCGCGCTGCTGCGCGGTCACGACAGCGCGATTGTCGGCCTCGAACGGATCGATGACGAGGTGCTGGCGAAGGTGCCTGAGCTTCGCGTGGTCAGTAAGTACGGCGTCGGCCTGGACGGCATCGACATCGAGGCGATGACGCGGCGCGGCGTCAAGCTGGCCTGGACCGGTGGCACCAACCGTCGGTCGGTCGCCGAGTTGACGGTGGGATTTGCGATCGCGTTATTGCATCGCGTGCCCGAAGCCGACCTGGCCTTGCGACAGGGCCAGTTCCGGAAATGGGTCGGACGCCAGCTCACCGGCCGCACCTTCGGGATCATCGGCTGCGGATTTGTCGGACAGGATCTGGTCAAGCTATTGGCGCCATTTGAGTGCCGCGTGCTGGCGCACGACATTCGTGACTACGACGAGTTTTATCGGGCGCATCATGTGGCGCCGGTGTCCCTCGACCAGTTGCTCCAGGAGGCGGACATCGTCTCGCTGCACGTGCCGCTGGATCACACCACCACGGGCATGATCGGCGCCGCGGAGCTCGCGAGAATGCGCGCGGGCACATGCATCATCAACGCGGCGCGCGGCGGACTAATTGACGAAGAGGCGCTGGCGGACGCGCTCGAAGCCGGCCATCTCGCCGGCGCCGCCTGCGACGTGTTCACGATTGAGCCGGATGCCAATCCACGACTGTTGGCGTTGCCAACATTTCTCGGGACCCCGCATATCGGCGGCAGCTCGCGAGAAGCACAGCTCGCGATGGGCCGCGCGGCGATCGACGGGCTGACCAACGCGCGCGTGCCGGGCGATGGATGGCCTTTCTAGAGGATAGAATACCGAGATGCGAATTCTGATCACCGGCGGCGCGGGCTTCATCGGCTCGCATCTCGCCGAGGCCCTGCTCGACGGCGGCCACCAGGTCTATGCGCTCGACGACTTGTCGACCGGCTCCATCGACAACATCAATCACCTCAAGGGCAACCCGAACTTCCACTACACCATCGATACCGTGTTCAACGATTCGCTGGTCGCGGAGATGGTCGATCGCGCCGACGTAATCTTCCACCTGGCCGCCGCGGTCGGCGTCAAGCTGATCGTCGAGCGGCCGGTGCACACGATCGAGACCAACGTGCACGGCACCGAGGTGATCCTTCGGCACGCCGCCAAGAAAAAGAAGCTGGTCTTCATCGCCTCGACGTCCGAGGTCTACGGCAAGAGCACCAAGGTCCCGTTCAATGAAGAGACCGACCTGGTGATGGGCGCGACGACGCGGCACCGCTGGGCGTATGCGTGCAGCAAGGCGCTCGACGAGTTCCTGGCGCTGGCCTACTGGAAGGAAACCAAGCAGCCGGTGATCGTGATGCGGTTTTTCAACACCGTCGGCCCGCGCCAGACCGGCCAGTACGGCATGGTGGTACCGACGTTCGTGCGCCAGGCGCTCAGCAACGAACCGATCACGGTGTTTGGCGACGGGACGCAGCAGCGCAGCTTCACCTACGTCGGCGACGTTGTCGGGGCCCTGCTGAAACTGATGGTCCTGCCGTCGGCGATTGGCGAGGTGTTCAACGTCGGCAACACCGAAGAAGTGACGATACGCGGACTCGCCGAGCGCATCAAGGCCAGAACCGGCAGCACCTCGGAAATCGTCACGATTCCGTACGACCAGGCCTACGAGGCCGGCTTCGAGGACATGCCAAGGCGCGTGCCTGATCTGACCAAGATCAACCAGGCGATCGGTTACGTGCCGGAAGTCGGGCTCGACGAGATCATCGATCGGGTCGTCGCCGAGAAGCGCACCTACGCCGGCGCCGGCCGGATCGTCGAGTAACTTCCGGGCACCCCGGTATCGGCCGCCGAGGGTCTTTCCTACCGTCTCCGGACCGCTTCGTGTTCAAGCTTTGAACAAGGGTGGCCACGAGCGCACCTTCCCCGTTCATTTCGTGAACGGGAGTGTATAATGGGTGTTCAAACCTTGAACGGCACCGCTGGTGTCACGCCCTTGAATGGGACTGGCCGTGCCGGAGGCCCCAAAAACCAACGTGCTCAGGTGCGTACGGTGCGCGGGTGCCTAACTGCTAATTCCCCGTATCCAATTGAAAGACAACGAGATGCGAGACCGGGTCCTCGCGGAAATGTTCGGGCTCGACGGTCAGGTCGCCCTCGTCACCGGCGCACTCGGCCGGCTCGGGCGTGAGTACGTGCGAACGCTTGCCTCGGCCGGCGCCAGTGTTGGTGCGATCGACGTGGCCGGTGATGCCGGCGCGTTCGCGCCGCTGATCGCGGCCGGTCACCGCGTCGAGGTACGGCTCGCGGACCTCTCAAATAAAGCCGACACCGATCGCGCGATTGGCACGATCACCAGTGCGCTCGGCGCCGCGTCGATCCTCGTCAACAATGCCGGCATGGGCTCGTCGCCGGCGGCGGCGGGCTCCGAGAATGGCCGGTTCGAGGACTATCCCGAAGTGGCGTGGGACACGATGATCGACTCGCACCTGAAGACGACATTGTTCGCGTCGCAGGCGTTCATTCGCGAGTTCCGGGCAGCGAACCGAACCGGCGGCAGCATCATCAACGTGTCGTCCACCTACGGCGTGGTCTCTCCCGACCAATCGATCTACGAATACAAGCGCGAGGGCGGCGCCACCTACTTCAAGCCGGTCGGCTACAGCGTGGCCAAGTCCGGCGTGCTGAACTTCACGCGCTGGCTCGCCGAGTACGGCGCGCCGCTCGGGATCCGCGCCAACACATTGGTGCCCGGCGGCGTCAAGGAAGACGGGCACGCGCCGGCGTTCATTCACGAATACGAACAACGCACGCCGCTCGGAAGAATGGCGAAGGAGTCCGACTACAACGGCGCCGTGTTGTTCCTTGCGTCACAGGCTTCCTCCTACATGACCGGTGCCACCATCGTCGTCGATGGCGGGTGGACCGCGCGCTGACGCGCGCAGTTCAAAGTTTAAGGTTTAACGTTTCAAGTTGAGTTCGCAGTCGAGAGTTCAAGTTTATGGGTGAGAAGGACTTCTCAGATCGTGCGTTGGTTGGTGATGACTCGCTGTCGTTCGTGTCGCGTGACGTGTTTCGCGCGGTGCGGAGCGGTGTCGGCGATCCGATCGCGCGCGCGGAGCTGGTCTCCGACCTGTGCCGCATCAACACGCTGTTCATGATCATGCAGGCCGGCTCGGGCCACATCGGCTCGAGCTTCAGCTCGACTGACATCATCACGTGGTTGTGGACCGAGAACCTGCACGATCCCAATGGCGACAGTGAAGACGCCGATGTATATTTTTCGTCGAAGGGCCACGATGTGCCGGCGCTCTACGCGCTGCTGATCGGCATCGAGAAGCTGGGGTTCGATCTGCTGCCGAAGCTGCGGCAGCTGAATGGTCTGCCCGGCCATCCCGATGTCGGGACGCCGTTCATCGCCGCCAACACCGGTTCGCTCGGCATGGGCATCTCGAAGGCCTACGGCATGGCGCGCGCCAACCGCTATACGGGGCGGAGCGGGCGGATCGTGGTGATGACCGGCGACGGCGAATTACAGGAAGGCCAGATCTGGGAATCGCTGCAGCCGGTTGCGAATGAGCGGCTCGCCGACATCACGGTGATCGTCGATCACAACAAGTTCCAGTCGGACACCGCGGTGGCCGCGGTCAGCGACCTCGGCGACCTCGAAGCCAAGTTCCGCATCTTCGGCTGGGAAGTGCGGCGCGGCGACGGCCATGACTTCCGCGTGCTGCGCGACGCGCTCGCGCATTTCGCAACCATCACCGACAAGCCGAAGGTGTTCATCGCCGACACCATCAAGGGCAAGGGTGTGTCGTTCATGGAAGGGATCGCCTGCGGCGATCAGACCTACCACTTTCACGCCGGCGCGCCGTCGCTCGAGAACTACGTGAAGGCGACGCGCGAGCTGATCACGCGGGTGAACGCGACGCTGGACGCGCTCGGCCAGCCGGCGGCGGCGCTGACGTCCGCGCCGCTGCCGACGCGCACCGTCCCGAAGAACCCCGAGAAGATCGTGCTGGCCTACGGCGACGAGCTGCTCGAGATGGCGCGTCATCGTCCCGAGATTATCGTGATGGACGCCGACCTGCTGTCGGACTGCGGCATCGAAGCGTTCAAGGCCGAATTGCCGGAGCGATTCATCGAGTGCGGCATCGCCGAACAGCACATGGTGTCCGCGGCGGGTGGAATGGCGCTGCGCGGCATGCTGCCGGTGGTGCATTCGTTCGCGTGCTTCCTGTCGACGCGCGCCAACGAGCACATCTACAACAACGCCACTGAAAAGAAGCGAATCATCTACACCGCAACGCTCGCCGGTGTCGTCCCCGGCGGGCCCGGCCACTCGCATCAATCGGTCCGCGATATCTCGGCGATCGGCGCCGTACCCGGCCTGATCGCCTTCGAGCCATGCAGCGAGCGCGAAGCGCGCCTGGCGATCCGATGGGCCGTCGAGCAGAACCCCGAAAGCACCTACCTGCGATTCGTCAACGTGCCGCTCGACCTGCCCTACACGATGCCGGCCGACTATGCGTTGCAGGTCGGGCGCGGTGTGACTCTCCGACAAGGCACCGACGTCGCGATCATCGGCTACGGCACCGTTCTGCTCACCAACGCGTGGCGCGCCGCCGACGAGCTGGCCGCGCAAGGTATTTCCGCGGCGGTGATCGATCTTCCGTGGCTCAATCGCATCGACGATGAGTGGGTGAAGACGCTCGGAGCGTTCAGCCACATCGTCACGCTCGACAATCACTATCTCGAGTACGGCCAGGGCGTGATGATCGGCGCGGCGTTGTCGCGCGCGGGCGTGCGCTCGCAGCTGTCGCAGATCGGACTAAAGGAAGTGCCGGCCTGTGGATCGAATGCCGACGTGCTGGCGTACCACGGGCTCGACGCGGCCGGCATTGCTCGCACGGTGACGAGCCGCACGACCGTCCGTCAATGACGTATCCGAAGTTCGTTCCGCACTGGATTGCCGACGTCGAAGTGACGCCGAAGGACACGGCTGTGTTCGACAAGCGCAATCCAGCGAACGACGACGTGATTGCACAGGTCGCTCGTGGCGGCGCCGCGGAAGTTGCGCATGCGCTGTCGTCGGCCGCCGGCGCTGCTGACGACTGGGCGCGCACCCCGGCGCCGAAGCGTGGCGCCATCCTCGGCAAGGCGGCGCAGCTGTTGCGCGAACGTGAGAAGGAGTTCGGCGAGACCGTCCAGGCCGAGACCGGCAAGCCGTGGAAGTTCGTCGTGGCCGAAGTAGGTTCGTCCGCGGACCTCGCGATGTTCATGGAGGGCGAGGGCAGCCGGTTTTACGGGAAGACGCTCCCGAGCCCGATTCCCAACCGCACCGTCCAGACGCTGCGCAGCCCGATCGGCATCTGCGCGGCGATCATGCCGTTTAACAGCCCTCTCGCCGGCGTCGCATGGAAAGTGTTCCCAGCCCTGCTCTGCGGCAACGCCGTCGTCGTCAAGTCGCACGAGCTGACGCCGTACACCGCGGTCGCGTTCGGAAAACTGTTGAAGGACGCAGGACTTCCCGTCGGCGTGTACGGCGCCGTGCAAGGTTACGGTCCCGATGCGGGCGCGCCGCTCGTCCAGGACCATCGCGTCGGCGTCGTCAGCTTCACGGGATCGTCCGCAACCGGCAAGCTCATTCAGAAGATGGTCAGTGAGCGCGGCGTGCTCGCCAAGGTCTGCCTCGAGCTCGGCGGCAAGAATCCGTTTGTCGTGTGTGATGATGCGGACATCGAGCTGGCGGCGGATTGGGCGGTGCAGTCGGCGTTCATCGATGCGGGACAGCGCTGCGCGTCCGGCAGCCGCATCCTCGTGTTCGATCGGATTTACGACGCCTTCCGCGCTGCGTTCCTGTCACGGGTCGCGAGAGTGAAAGTGGGATCGGGCGCGGCTGACGATTGCGGGCCGGTGGTATCGCGCGCGCACCTCGATCGGTTGATCGCCCAGGTGAGCGCCGCGGTGGCTCGCGGTGCGACGCTCGTGACGGGAGGGCATGCCGTGACGTCTCTCGCGCCAGGCTACTTCATGCAGCCGACGGTGCTCGAGAACGTGTCGCCGGCCGACGAGATCTCGCAGCAGGAGCTGTTCGGACCGGTGACGTGCCTCTATCGCGTCAGCGATTTCAATGACGCCGTCCGCCTGGCGAACAGCACGCAATACGGGCTGACCGGTGCGATTCACACCGCCAGCCTGCATCGCGCGCAGGAGTTCATCACCCGCTACCAGGGCGGGCTGGTCTCGATCAATGGCGCGACGTTCGGCAGCGGTCCGCACATGCCGTTCGGCGGCGTCAAGAATTCCGGCAACGGCTTTCGCGAGCCTGGCACCGAGGCGCTGGATGTTTACACCGAGCTGAAGACCGTGGTGATCAATCACGTTCCCGGAAACGTGTGATGGGCGCGAAGCGAAAAATCTGTTTCCCGATCACCAGCCGCGCCTACTACGGGCGCAGCCAGATGCTGATCCGCAAGCTGCATTCACATCCGGACCTCGAGCTGAAGCTGATGCTTGGCGGCTCGATCCTGCTCGACAAGTACAGCAAGCACGTCGCCGACGACATCAAGGCCGGCGGCTTCGAGATCGAAGCGTCGTTGTTCAACGTGATTGAGGGTGGCAACCACGTGGCGATGGCGAAGACCGCGTGCCTGACCGCGCTCGAGTTCACCAACAATCTCTACACCAGCGAGCCCGATGTGGTGGTGATCAGCGGCGATCGCTTCGAGCAGCTGGCGATCGCGATGGCGGCGGCGTACCTCAACATCACCATCGCGCACATCGAGGGCGGCGACGTCACCGGCAGCATCGACGAAAGCGTGCGTCATGCAATCACCAAGCTCGCGCACCTGCACTTCGTCACCAACGACGACGCGCAGCGGCGCGTGCTGGCGATGGGCGAAGACTCGCGCTATGTGTTCAACACCGGATCGCTCGACGTCGAGCTGGCCGCGCACGTCAGCACGACGATCACCAACGAGCAGGTCAATGCGCTGGGCGTCGGGCACGACATCGACATCGACATCGAACAACCGTACTTGATGGTGGTGCAACACCCGGTGACTACCGATGCCGACAACCGCGCGCATCTCGAGAGCACGCTCAGGGTGGTGGCGTCGTTCGAGCTGCCGACGATCTGGTTCTGGCCGAACCCGGACGCGGGCACCGGAGAGATGGCCGACAGCCTCCGCGGGATGCGCGAGAACCATCCCGAGCTGACGCAGCACATGCGGTTCATCACCAACGTTCCGGCCGCTGATTTCATCGGCCTGATGGCGCACGCGGCCTGCCTCGTCGGCAATTCGTCGGCCGGCATCAAGGAGTGCTCGTTCCTGGGCACACCGGTGGTCAACATCGGCAACCGGCAGCAGGGACGACTGAGCGGCGAGCACGTGACGCACGTCGGTTACGAACCCGCCGACATCGCCGCCGCGATCGCGTCACAGCTTGCACACGGCCGCTACGAGTCGTCCGAAATTTACCACCGCGACAACGCCAGCGACACGATCGTCAACTTGCTGGCGACCACGCCGCTGTACACGCAGAAGCGGTTTCACGATCGACAACCCTAAAGGTGTGATCGACAAAGCTCAAGGTTTGTCGCCACACGGCGACCTGTTCTTCTGAGAATTCTCGGCATCATTACGGCCCGCGGCGGATCCAAGGGCATTCCCGGCAAGAACCTTAAGCCGCTGGCGGGGCGCGCCCTGCTCGCTTACACAGTCGATGCGGCGCGCGATTCGGGCGCGCTCGATCGCGTGATCCTGTCGACGGAAGATGCGGCGATCGCCGATGCCGGTCGCTCGCTCGGCTGCGACGTGCCGTTCACGCGTCCAGCGGAATTATCGAAAGACGACACACCGCACCTGCCGGTGATCCGGCATGCGGCGCAGTGGATGCGCGACCACGCCGGGTATCGGCCCGACGCGGTGATGATCCTGCAGCCAACCTCGCCGCTGCGATCGGCCGACGACATCGCCGCGGCCGCGCGGCTGCTCGAATCCTCGGGCGCGGATTCGGTGGTTAGCGTCAGTGAAGTGTCGGCGCATGCGCATCCGATGCGCATGCTGCGCGTTGACGACCGCGGTAATGCCGTGCTGTTTGCGACCGGCGAGCCGGTGCGCCGCCGCATCAACCGGCGCCAGGATCTTCCCCAGGCGTGGGTGATGAACGGCGCCATCTACGCGTGCCGGACCAATGTGTTGTTCGATGCGGAGCCGAGCTTGTACGGCGCTCGCGTTGTCGCCTTCGCGATGCCGGCCGAACGCTCCGTCAGCATCGATGATTTCGAAGACTGGGCCGCGGCCGAGCGTGCCCTCGCAAGGCGGCCTGCCGATGAGTAGCGGCCGGCCGGACGTGAAAGCCATGGACGTTGAAGCACATCGCGACCTGCGACTGTTGGAGGCCGTGCACGAAGACCCGCGCGTGACGCAGCGCGGCCTGTCCAGCAAGCTGGGCATCGCGCTCGGGCTCGCCAACATCTATCTCAAGCGCATGATCCACAAGGGCTACATCAAGTGTGTGAACGTGCAGCCCAATCGCATCTCGTACCTGATCACACCGCGCGGTATCGCCGAGAAGGCGCGGTTGACGTACGAGTTCATGGACTATTCGCTCCACCTCTACGGTGAGGTTCGCCAGCACCTGCGCGAGGCGATGCAGGATTGCGCCGCGGCCGGGCAGCGGGTGGCGATCTACGGGAGCGGCGAGGCCGCCGAGCTGGCCTACCTGTCCCTCAAGGAATCCGGGCTCGAGCCGGTGGCGATCTTCGACCAAACCGGCGGCCACGATTTTCTCGGGATGCCGGTGCTGCCGATCGCGGGCCACGCCGACGTGGCGTTCGACTTGATTATCGTCGCCACCCTCGACCGCTCGGGCCAGCGCTCCGCCGACCTGCTGCAGCTCGGCGTCGCTCCCGACAAATTATTCCGGCTGCGCAAGGATCCGCAGCCGGTTCCCAAGCGCGCACGCTCTTCGGTGCGGGCGCGCTCGACCAACGGCAAGCACTCGTGAGGAATCCCTGAGACATGGCCCTGACCAACAAACGGATTTGCATCACCGGCGGTGCCGGCTTCATCGGCTCCCATCTCGTCGCGGCGCTCGTCGATCAGAACGAGATCGTCGTCTACGACAACCTGCATCGCAACGCGCTGCAGTTCGCGCATCTCCAGGATCACAGGAACCTGACCTTCATCAAGGGAGACGTGCTCGACTTCGACGCGACTCGCAAGGCGGTGGACGCGTGCCAGATCGTGATTCACTGCGCCGCGATCGCCGGCGTCTACACCGTCGATCGCAGCGCCGTGCGGACGATGGAAGTGAACATGCTCGGCACGCACCAGGTCGTCAAGGCGGCGCTCGAGACCGGCGTCGAGCGCTTCGTCGAGTTCTCGACCAGCGAGGTCTACGGGGCGTTCATTCATAAGGGCAAGGAAGACGACTTCACGCCGATCGGCCCGATCGGTGAGAGCCGCTGGGTCTACGCCGCGAGCAAGCTCGCCTCCGAACATTTGTCGTACGCGCACTACCGTGAAGACAACCTGCCACTGACGATCATCCGGCCGTTCAATGTTTACGGTCCGCGTCAGGTCGGCGATGGCGCGATCCGCGGCATGACGCTGCAGGCGCTGCGCGACATGCCGATCACGCTCTACAACGACGGCACGCAGATCCGTTCGTGGTGTTTCATATCGGATTTCGTCGACGGCGTGCTGCGCTGCGCCGAGAATCCCGCGGCCATCGGCCAGGCCTTCAACATTGGCAATCCGCAGGGCACCGCCACCAATTTCGAGCTGGCGAACCTGATCATCCGCCTGACCAGCTCGAAGTCGTCGATCGAGTTCAAGCCGCACCCCGGCCCGGAAGTCGAGCTGCGCGTACCGGCAATCGAGAAGGCGATGACGATGCTCGATTACCGGCCGACGGTGTCGCTGGAGCACGGCGTCTCGCAGGCCATCGCCTGGTATCGCGAGAATTACGACGCGGTGATCGGCAAGGCCTGATGCGGCTGCTCGTGACCGGCGCATCGGGGTTCATCGGGCACAACGTCCTGCTCCGCGCTCCGCGCGAGTGGGAAATCGTGGCGGTGTACAACTCGACGCCGGGTCTCGAACAGTTTGTCAAAGCGCATCGCCTGACCAACGTCAGGCCGATGCGTTGCGACCTGCTGAACGAAGCCGACGTCAAGCAACTGGCCCGCGCGATCGGCGCGCAGCCCGATGCGCTGCTGTATCTCGCCGCGAACGGCGATCCGGCCGCGTCCGCCGAGCGTGTGCGTTGGGATCTCGAATCAAACACTGTTGCGTTGGTCACCTGTCTCGAGCAATGTCCCGCCAGCCACGTGGTGTATGTGTCGTCTGGCGCGGTCTACGACGGGCTGCGCGGCGCGGTGTCGCCGGCGACGCCGGTGTCGCCGCGACTGCCGTACGCGATCTCGAAACTCGCCTCGGAGCACTACTTGCGGTTTTTCGCCGAGCATAAAGGCACGGTCGAGAGCTACATCAACGTGCGCTTCTTCGGCGCCTACGGCCCGTATGAGGCGCCCCGCAAGATCACCACGCGCTGGCTGCAGGGGATGGCGGCAGGTCAGCGTGAGTTCGTCGTCCGCGGCGACGGCAATAACCTGATCGACTTCATGTACGTCGACGATGCGGTGGACGGATTTCTCGCGCTGGTGAAGGGGAAGGGCGAGAAGCGCACCGTCGACTTTGCGTCCGGCGCGCCGCTCAGCGTCAACGACGTGGTGCGCGCGATGGCCAGGAATCTCGGCGTCGACGTGACGGTTCGCCACGAGGGACACGTTCCCGAATACATCGAGTTTCGATCGAGCGATCGGACGATGCCCGAGCGGTTCGGCGTGACGCCGTCGGTCGCGTTCGACGCCGGGTTGGAGCGGCTGCGCGCGCATCTCGGGGAGCAGGGATCAGGGATCGGGGATCGGGGACCAGGGGGCCAGGGGTAAGGATGGGCGCAAAGCCGCGAGTGGTGATTCTTGGCGCCGGTCCCGCCGGCATCTCGGCCGCGTGGCGGCTGACCAAGCTCGGCTACCCGGTCACGGTGCTCGAGCGCGACGACGCCGTCGGCGGCATGGGTCGCACCATCAAGGTCGGCGATTATTCGGTCGATTTCGGACCGCACACCTTCCACATTCGCGAGACACCCGAGAGCAAGGAGATCCTGAAGACGATCACCCCGTTCTTTGGCGACAACCCGCTGACGCTGGTGCGCGGCACCCGCGTGCTGCTGCGCGGCAAGGAGTATGTCTATCCGCTCGAGATGCTGCAGGTGCTCTTTGGCGTCAGTCCGCTGCTCTCGGCGCGTATCCTGATCGACTACTCCGTCGCGACCATCAAGTCGTTCTTCGCGCCCGCCCGGAAAGAGGACTCGTTCGAAGAGTGGGGCGTCAGGAACCTCGGCCGCACGCTCTACGACCTGTGCTTCGGCATTTACTCCGCACGCGTCTGGGGCTTGCCGACCAGCCAGATCTCGTCGAAGCAGGCACAGCGCGTTGCCAAGCTCAATCTCAAGAACATCATCCTGCGCACGCTCGGCATCAAGGCGGATCCGAACACCTATTTCACGAAATACTTTTACCCGCGCCAGGGCATCAGCCAGCTGTTCGAAGGGATGGCCGCGGAAGTGCGCGCCGGCGGCAACGTCATCAAGTTGAACTCGCCTGCCGTGCGTGTCGAACGCGACGGCGATCGCGTAACCCGGGTGGTGTATCAGGCCGAGGGACGCGATCAGACCATCGATTGCGACGTGCTGCTATCGACCCTACCGCTACCGGCGCTGGTCAACATCACGACGCCGGCGTTGCCGCCCGCGCTGATCGACCACGCCGCGCAGTTGCGGTATCGCAGCCTCAAGCTGATCTACATCGCGCTGAAGCGCCCGCAGATGACCGATTACCACTGGGTCTACCTGCTCGACGAGCAATTCCGCGTCAACCGGCTTTCAGAGCAGAAGAACGTCAGCTCCGAAATGGTGCCGAAGGATCGCACCATCCTGTGCATCGAGCTGTCGCTGTGGAAGGACGAGCCGCTGTGGAAGGCCAGCGACGAGGACGTGTATCGGCTGGCGCTCAGCGATCTGATGAAGATGGGCTACGGCGTCACCGAGTCAGAGGTCGACGCCTACTTCGTCACCGACATTCCCACGGCCTACCCCGTCTACGAGCTGAACTTCGAGCAGCATCTCATTCCGGTGCTGGAAGGCGTGCACGAGATGCGCAACGTGCTGACGCTCGGCCGTCACGGGCTGTTCCTGAACAACAGCATGGACGACAACGTCGGTCTCGGCTTCCAGGTCGCGGATCACATCGATCAGAAGGGCGCCGACGGCCGGGTGTGGGTCTCCGAGATGCTCGAGTTCATGAAGCTGCGCTTCGCCGGGAAGTAAGTCCGATCGCGGCAAGTGCAATGACGACAGGTTTCACCGGTAGCGATTGGCGAGCTTCACACAGCAGCGGCAGATGCACACCGGTCACGTAAATGACTGGCAGTGCCAGCATCACGGCCTCGAGCCATCGGCCGTGACGGGCCAGCCAGACGCCACCCCAGGCGGCTGCGGCGAGCAGCGCGAGCTGGAGGATCCACAGCAGTCGAATGAACCAGACCGGCATGGTGTTGATATCGGCGTAGCGGATCGGCACTTCCGCGGCCCACAGGACGAACGCGCCGATCGTCAGGCGGCGCGCGAGGTGCCCGATCGGATCGGCCTGCATGTTCGCGATGGCGTGGCGGAGATATTCGCGATCGGCCTCAACGCGCGCGCGAACGCGTTCCATCGGGTCAGTGGGCGCGGTCCAGATCTGCCGGATGTCGCGCCACTCGTTGACGTATTGCAGCATCGGGCCCTCGGGCAGGCCAGCGTCACGAGCCTTGTCGACGACGCGTCGAGTCAATTCATCGCGATCGACCGTCACGTCGGCCAGGTCGGTCAGCTCCTTCTGAAGACGCCCGCTCCATCGTCCCTGCCAGCTGCCCTCCCACAAGCCGCGGCCAATGCCGCCGGCGGGCGAGAGGGTGATCTGTCCGAGGTTGACGTAGTTGTAGGCGAGCCACGGCGTCAGCGCCAGCGCGGCGGTGACGAACAGCGCCGCCCAGCCTGTGAGCGCGGCCTGCGTTCGCTGCGCCTTGACCAGCATCGGCACCGCGATCGCGAAGAAGAACGGCATCAACACGAAGGCCGGACGGACCATCGTGGTGGCGGTGAACAACGCGCCTGCCAGCACGTAGTCGCGCAGGACGCCGCGTTGCGCCGCGCGCAGGCAGGCCAGGATCGCAGCGGCCGCCACGAACGCGGTCCACAGCTCGGTGACGATCAGCGATCCAAAGTAGGGCAGTGGCGGATAGAGCGCCGTCATCACGGCGGCGACGATCGCAGCGCGCTCGCCGGCGGCACGGCGCGCGATGAAAAAAACCAGGTAGCAAATCGCGGCAAATACGAACGCCTGCGCCACGGCCACCGCCATGTTGTTGCCGACGCCGCACAGCAGGTAAACCGCCGCGACGAAGGCCGGATAACCCGGAGTCCGAATCACCTCCGGCACGAAGACGTCGTTGTCGGCGTAGCGCGTGAACCGGCCGGTGGTCGCCAGCACTTCGCTCAGCCGCTGGTAACCGCGCTGATCGGTCCACGCGGTTTCCGATTGCCACTCGCCCTGTTGATAGACGATGTACAGCGCGGCGTGCGCGAGCGCAATCAGGACAACGATGAGGAGCGAGCGCCGATTCATCTGCACGCGCCCCTAGTCTCTTCGGCGGGCAACCGTTGATACAGCAAATCGAGATCGTCGACGAGGCGTTCGACACCGTAACGTCCGAGGACGTGCGCGCGAGCGGCGGCTCCCGATTCGCGGCGGGCGCCCTCATCGGCCAACAGTTCGGTGACCGCCGCGGCCAGGCCGTCTGCATCGCCAAAGGCGGCGAGGCGGCCGACCTGTCGATTGTGAATCACGTCGCCAACGCCGCCGACGTCGGTGCTGACACCGGGAACGCCGCTGGCCATCGCCTCGATCAACGCGACCGGCGTGCCTTCGTTACGCGATGTCAGCAGGAATACATCGGTCGCGGCATACACCGCCGCCAGGTCGCGCCGCCATCCGAGCATCCGGATGCGATCGCTGATGCCGAGGGCCGCTGCCTTCGCATCGATCTCCGCACGCAGCTCGCCGTCGCCGACAACCAGGGCGATTGCATTGGCATCGGTCGCAGCCACGCGCGCAAAAGTTTCGAGGAACAGTGCGTGTTGCTTGATCGCCGTCAGGCGGCCGACCGTGGTGACGACGCGGGCACGTGCATCGATGCCGAGCGACTGCCGGGCAGCGATGCGGGCCCCATCGTCAACGCTCGCGAATACCGAGAGGTCGAAGCCCAGCGGAACGACGTGGTACTGCCCGGCGCGTCCGATGCGATGACCCTCGAGGAGCTCGCGACGGATCGCCGGCGAGATCGCGACGATCGCATCCGACCATCTCGCCAGCATGCGCTCGAGCATGATGAAGACCGCTGTTTTCGCAGCGCTGAAATATCCCTCCAGCACGTGGCCGTGATAGGTGTGAATCACGCGCGCCTTGCGGCGCCGGCCAAAATTGAACGCGCGGGCGGCGCAACGTCCGATCAACCCGGCCTTCGCCATGTGGGTGTGGATAATGTCGGGCTCGAATTGCCGCATCAATCGCCACAACCGGAACAGCGAGCGCAGGTCGTTCAGCGGCGAGATCGGGCGGCACAGCGTCGATACGAATGTCAGGGCCGCGCCGGGCGGGGCGAGGTAGGTCATGTCGCCCTCACCACGATCGAGCCGGCCGTGGATCAGCGTGGTGGCGTGACCGCGTTCGGCGAACCGGGTGGTCAACGAAATGGCCTGGATGGACGGGCCACCGATGTTCAGGCGCGTGATCACGCGAAGAATGCGCATCCGGAAGCTGCGCGCCCACTTTACCATTTCATCGCGGAGCGGCCGGCCGCGTGAGCGGGATGCTGTGGCCGGCGCTCGCCCTGGTGGCGCTTGCGTGGCCGTCACGCGCACTCGGGCTGCTCGATGGCTTGCCGCTGAACGGGCACGCCGAGGCGTTGGTGCTCGGGCTGGCGGTGCCGACGCTGTTGTGGTTTGCACCGCGCATCTTTCAGCTGAACGTGATTCGCGTCGCGATCGCCGCCTTGCTGGCGCTCAAGATCGCCGGCCTCGCGCTGACCCCGCAAGGTCTGTGCGCGCGGTTCTCGACTAGCGCGCCATTCGTCGGGGAAACCCACACCATTCCAATCGAGGAGCCCGAGGGCTGGTTGCGCAGCTGGGACGTGCGCGCCAACTGGCGCGACACGACGCCTGCCTGCACAGCGATCGTCGATCGCCCTTACGCAGACAGCCGCTCGTTTCCTGCCTGGTTCGTCAATTTGGTGGATTCGATTCGGCCGGGCCGCGACTTGGCCCTTGAGCTTACGGGATACCTGCACGTCACCGACGCTGGCGTGTTCTCGATGCCAGTGGCGCCGGATATGCGCGTCGAAGGCGAGATTGGCGGCCAATCCGTGGCCCAGTCGGGCGCTTCGATCTCCACCTCATTGCCGCAGGGCGATCACCTGATCAGGTTGCGCGCGGCGTTAACCGGCGAGCGGTGGAGCCTGCAGCCGCGATGGAACGATCGTGATGCCTGGGATACGGCCGTATTCACGGTCGCGCAGCCGCGGGCGATCGATCGCGTCGCCGGTGTCGTTGGCATGCTGACGACGATCCTGGTGGCGGGATTGGTCGGCGGGTGGCTGTGGTTCGCGCTCGGGCCCTGGCGCACAGAACCCGCGCTGCTGGCGTGGTCGGCGGCCGCTTCGATCGCCATGGCGACCGCCGCGACGATCCCGGGACTCGATCGACTGGCGGCGTTGATCCTGGTCGGTGCAATCGCCATTCCGGTCGCGACCCGTCATCGCAACTTGCGCGCTGCGTTTCTCCTGATCGGCGTACCGTGGCTGGCGTTCTTCGCGGTGCGCGCGATTCCTGATATCGGCGCGTTCACGTCCTACTCGCACGATGACTGGCTGGCCTACCAGGTTGCCGCCTACCGCATTTTCATGGGTGGTTATGGGCTGGAAGGCGGGAGCCTCGCGTTCGACTATCAGCCGCTCTATCGCTGGATCGCCGGCGGCCTGCACGTGATCTTCGGCGATTCGAGCGCGGGCGAGATCTTCGTCGACGCCGCCTCGCTGCTCACCGGCGCGCTGCTCGCGTTCTGGATCGCGAAGGCTGCGGCGGGGTTCCGTTGGGGCGTCGCCACAGGCGCGGGCGTGTTGATCACCTACTCGCTGGGTACGACGTGGTATTTCGTCGGGCGCGGGTTGTCGGAAACCGTCGGCGCCGGATTTGGCTTTGTGGCGGCCTTCTTTCTGCTGCGGGGGCGACTGGGCCACCGTCGATCGATCGTCTTCGCGGGCATCCTTGCCGGCCTGATGTTTTATACGCGGCTCAATTATCTGGTGACGGCGGCGGCCCTGGTCGCGTTGCTGTTGCCGATGCGCGTGCCGTTGTCACGCGTCGTCCGCGCGACGACGCAGCGGCTGCGCCTCGGGCCGGCGGTGAGCTACCTGGGCATCCTTGCGGTCAGCGTGGTGCTGTTCATGACGCGCACGTGGTGGTACACCGGCCGCTTCAGCGCGCTGTATGGGACGAGCCTGAAGAACAACGACATCGGACTCCGCATCGCGACCATTGCCGATCCTGAGGTGTGGCAACGCATCCGCCACAGCCTGGGGTCGTTGATTCTGATGAACGAGCCGCCGCATCTCGATGCGCGCGCGGTGCTGGTGATCCTCGGGACGGCGATGTTGGTATTGGCGGCGATCCAGGTGCCGCCGTTCAGGCGGCTGCCCGCGTCCTTGTTGATCGTGATGCTCGGTGCCTGCGCCAGCGCGTTCGTCGTGCATACGCACAACTACCCCGGGCGGATGTCGATTCCGTTGATCCCCCTCGCGTGCGCTTCGGCGGTGACGGGGATGCGGCTACTGAGGCGGACCGCGTGACCCGGTGGCTGCCATGGCTCCTGCTGATCGCGGCGGCGATTGTCTACACCTGGCGCCTCGGCGAGATGCCGACGTATGTGTCGCCGGATGAGGCGATCATTGCGGTCGACGCGCACTCAATCGCGACCACCGGCAGGGACGTGCACGGCAACGCGCTGCCGCTCTACTTCTACATCCAGGTGCCGAAGTCGGAACGATCCGGCTGGTTCACGCCGGTCATCTTTTACCTGTCGGCGGCGGTCCAACTGCTCCTGCCATTTTCCGAGTGGTCGATCAGAATCCCGAGCGTGATTGTCGGCCTCACGAACCTGGTCCTGTTGTTCGTGCTCGGCAGGCGGCTGTTCGGCAACACCTGGATTGCGTTGATGGCAGCGGCGCTACTGGCGCTGTCGCCGGCGCACTACATCTTCAGCCGCTACGCGCTCGATTATCTCTACCCGGTACCGTTCCTGCTGGCGTGGCTGATCGCATTGCACTCGGCGATGCAGCGGCCGACGCCGAAAGCGTTGGCGGTGTGCGGGCTTTGCCTCGGTGTCGGTTTCTACAGCTACGCGGCCGCGGTGGTGCTGACGCCGATCATGCTGCTGCTGTCGATCGCAACGCTGTGGTCAGTCGTCGAACGGCCGAAACGGCTGATCATGCTGGCGGCGGGTTACGCCATTCCTCTGACGCTGTTCGCGATCTGGCTCGCATTTCATCCAGACGCCTTTGCCAACACCGCGCAGCGCTACGCGCTTTACGACGCGCAGCAGCTGAGCGCCTTGCAGGGACTGCGCGAGTTTCTGAGCTTCCCAAACATCGAGCGCATGACAGCGATCTACTGGAGCTTCCTGAGTCCGAGCCTGTTGTTCCTGTCCGGCGATCAGCTGATCACCTTCTCGACCCGGCAGGCCGGAGTGTTTCCGACGGTGATGGCGATCCTGTTCGCGCTCGGCATCGTGCAGATTGTCGAGCGCGAACGCAACCGGTTCGCCTGGCTGGTGGTCGCGTGTTTCCTGGTGGCGCCATTGCCGGCGGTGCTGGTGCCGGAGAACGGCGCGGTCAATCGCGCCACCGCGATCCTGCCGTTCGGCGCCCTGATCGCCGGCTACGGCCTGAAGTGGTTGTGGTCGCTGGACGTGATTCGCTACGCGCGGCCACTGGCGACCGCGGCTGGCGCCGGCGCGTTGATCCTGGGCGCCGCGTATGCCGCTTGGACCCTGGCCACGGAAGGCCGTCTCGGCGGCGCGAGCCTGCCGGCGGTCGGTCTCGGCGTGCTGTTGATGGCGTTCGGGCTGGTGGCAGCGCGCGGCCGCCAGGGTGCGATGCTGGCCGCAGTCGTGGTGCTGATCGCCTCGATGCAGTTTGCGAATTTCGCGCGCGATTATCACGGCGAGTATCGCGTTCGCGTCAGCTCATGGCTGGGCGGCAACCTGCGCGGCGCCCTCGAAACGATCATCGATCGCTGCGCCGACGATGCCTGCGCGCGCATCTACTTCGCGCATTTGCAGTCCACCGGCGGCGTGGCCGACATTCGCAATTTCTGGATGGACGCCTACTGGCGCTTCTATCTGATCAAGCACAATCGCCAATCGCTGCTGGCGCGATCGGCCAGCGCAGATCCCGGACCGATCACCGGCATGCCGCCCAACAGTGTCGTGCTCGGCAACCATGGCGATCCGGTGATCGCCGCGATGGTATCGGGTGGTGAGCTGACGCCGGTGGCCAGCACAGCAGAGCTCGATCGCGAATCGTACTTCATGATCTTGGAGAAGCCGGGATCGTGACGCGGCGCAAGAGGATCGTGTTTACCATGGTGGCGATCGCGCTCGCCTCAACCGTGTCGATGATTGGGCTGCTGATTGTCGACGTGTATCTGCACGGGCGCTACGAGCGCTCGGCCGGGTACAACGTGTGGGGCTATCGCGGCCCGAGCGTCGCGGGGAAACAGCCCGGTGAGTTGCGCGTCGTGATGCTCGGGGGCAGCACCGCCTACGGCTATGGCGTGAACTGGGAAGACGCCATCCCTGCCCAGCTCGAACGAGCCTTGACGTCGGCATCCATGCCGGTGACCGTCGTGAATCTTGGCTACAACAACGAGGGCGCGTACTCGCTGCGCTTCACGCTCGAAGACTACCTCTGGCTGGACTACGATGCCGCGATTCTCTACGAAGGCTACAACGACGTCGTCTTGAATCCCCCCGAGGCGAATCGCCAGGTGTTTCGCCGCGACTCGCCAGTGTTCCGATGGACCGGCCACCTGCCGATCTTCCCGGTGATCTTCAAGGAGAAGGCCGCGGCGTTACGCACGGGCGGAGAGGCCGGAGCGGCGTATACCGACGCCTCGAAGACCGTGTTTCGCCCCGGCATCGCGGCCAGGGGCGTCGCGGGTGCGCTGAGCGCTGCAGTCAGCGTCGGTGACGCGCTCGAGCAGCAGTTGAACGCGATGTCGTCGGCGCCGCATCGAGTTGTCCCCTCCGAATCAGGCGGTGACTGCGACTATCCGTGGACGATCTATTGCCAGTCGATCGCGGCGGCGGTCGATTTCGCGCGCGCGCGCGGCGTGGCCGTGATCGTGGTCGGCCAGCCCGAGTTTCCGCCGCAGACGGCGCGCCAGGCTCGTCACGATCAGCAGCAGGAACAGCTGGCCCGCATGATCGAGCGCCGCTTTAAAGCGGATCGCGAGGTGCACTACCTGTCGATGCGCGGCGCCGTCGATCTCGCGGATCCGTCGAAGTCGTTCGACCAGATGCATCTGACCGCCGAAGGCAACCGGCTCGTGGCGCAGCGCCTGGCCGGGGCCATGCGAGAGGTCACGCTCCGTCGAGCAAGTTGAAGTAATGGCACCTAAAGGCCCCAAGAATCCGGAACGCTCGTTTGGCCTGTCGGTCGGCACCGTGCTGCTACTGATCGCCGCTTACGCGTTCTGGCGCGGCCGCATCACGCTCGCCGAGGGCCTCGGCGCAGCCGGATTCCTGCTCGTCACGCTCGGTTACCTGCGGCCGTCCTGGCTCTACTACCCGAGCAAGGCGTGGTGGCGGTTCGCCATCGCGCTCGGTTACGTCAATGCGCGCATCATCCTGACCGTTGCGTTCGCCCTCGTGCTCTTCCCAATGTCGATGATCTGGCGCCTGATTGGCCGCGATCCGCTGCAGCGCCGCCGCTCGAACTGGCACGGGTGGTCGCCGTATCCCGAGCGCTACCGCAGCGCCGAACATTTCAGGAAGATGTACTAG
>Ga0136611_10000325_pt1 | contig 30529 bp, 23 predicted proteins | sample AntDrymUQ2232306_2_FD_106645 | JGI IMG/M metagenome (GOLD analysis project Ga0136611, IMG submission 106645) | Polar desert sand microbial communities from Dry Valleys, Antarctica - metaG UQ223 (23.06) | ecosystem: Environmental > Terrestrial > Soil > Desert | place: Antarctica: Dry Valley...
CACCGCTGCCTTCGCGATGGCTCTCTGCCCAGACGACGTAGGTACGGCTCCGCGCCCGCGTGAGCGCAACATATGCCAACCGCAGGTGCTCAGCGATCGGTGTATCGCCCTCAATCTCTCCAGCGACCACGTCCTCGAACACAATCCGTCGTGTACCGTCAGGAAACCGCGCTATGTGAGGAGTCAGCTCTCGCTTGAAGGGCGCTTTCCAAAGGTAGGCGCAGAACACCACCGGCCACTCGAGCCCTTTCGCAACGTGGACAGTGCTGACTGTCACCGCGTCCGCATCCGACTCGAGATGCTGCTGACGATATTCCGCGTCGCGATCGCTCTCGGCAGCAAACCTCTTCGCCCACGAAATCAGCATCGTCGGATTCCGATGCCCCTCCCGCTCCGCCTCCTGAAGCAGCGTAACGGTGTGCCGGAAATCAGTGAGACGCCTCTCACCATCCGGATATGCCGCGATCGTCTTGCGGGCATCCCAGTCGTTCGTGAGACGCATTAGCGCGGCAAGCACCCCGAATGACATCCAGTCACGACGCGCCTCGGCGAGCCGCTCCACCAGTCGTCTCCATTGATCTCCGTCCGACTCGAGCGCGTAAAGCCGACTCGCCGACCACCCCCCGATCGACGTCGACAGCGCACGCCGGACCACTCGCGGATCGGCCGGATCCTCTATGGCGCCGATAACCTGTAATACATCCTGCCACATCGCCGACTCGGCGATATCACCTGTGGCGCCCGACACAGCAGCCACTCGATATGCATGAAGCCCTTCGAGAAGCGGAACCGCCTGACGATTTGCCGATACGAGGATCGCGATATCCGACGGCCTGAGTCGGCGCAGTTCGCTAGTCTTCGGATCACGGTATTTGACGGAAGGATCACGCAACAACCGCGCGACTTCTCGAGCAATGAAACGCGTTACCTTCCTTTCCTGATCCGGCGCACGATCCTTTCCGAGGTCCACGAGCACCATCGGGCATCGCGCATCGTCAACCAGTGACGGCTCGTCGCGAGCAGCTTTTACCCGCTCAAAGTTCAGGACGCTCTGGTCAACCGCGAATGGCTGGCTCGCGTGGGAGAACAGGATCTCAGTTGCCGCGACGAGTTGGCGGTCCGACCGGTAATTCGTATCGAGCGAGAATACGCGATCTTTTCCACGCTCCATCGCCCCAGCATGCGCCGCGCGATATGCAGTGATGTCAGCGCCACGGAATCCATAAATCGACTGCTTCGGGTCTCCGACGAGCACGAGCGGCTTGATCCCGAAAGTACTCGAGAAGATCGTCCACTGCGCCCAGTCAGTGTCCTGAAATTCGTCGATGAGGACGGCATCGTAGCGGCCCTCGAGGACTTCGCGCAGCCGCTTGCCGTTCCGCTCGTCGGTTACAGCGCGCTGGAGGTAGCCGATCATCTCGTCGAAGCCCGCAACACGATCGCGCTCCATCGCCTGCTCCATTCTCTCGGCGACAGAGAGCACGGCATCCTGCCAGATCAGTGAGGCTGCGCGGTCATACGCGGCCTTTACCACCTCGCAGGCGTCGAGAAATTTCTCGCCCGGAATCAGCTGCTTATTGACCTTGTTCGTTTTGTGGGCAAACCCTTCGACACTCGATCTCGCCCACCGCGCGATATCGCCAACTATTGGTTTCTTTCCTCCGCGGAGGGCGCTAATCGCAAGGCACAGCGCGTTCATTTGTTCAGGGTTGATACCGCCCTTGTTCAGCTTGATCTTCCCATAGAAATCGCGGAGCCGGCCCTCATCCCAGTGCTCGAGCACTCCGTGCAGCGTTTCCTGCACGGACGCAAGCTGAGCCTCGCGATCGATACGATCCGGCCGTGCCGCCCCGATACCCTGGCGTACAACCCGCGCCGCTGTTTCGAGCGCGTCAGGTGACCATTGCTTGCGCCTGGAGGGTTCCCCGCACATCCGTTCGCTCATTACGAACTGGCTTACAGGCCCCGGTTCCCAGGTAAGCGCCCGCCATTCATCAGCAACTGCTTCATCGCGATACAGGCGATCGTGCTCGATAAACTTCAAGCCCACCGGAACGCCACACTCGAGTGCGAATTCTTCCAGTGCTCCCTTGCAGAAACCGTGAATCGTGGTGACTGCGAGGCGATCCAGTGATGCGAGCGAGTGTTCGAGCCGAACCAGCATCGCCGCGCCACCGGCGCCGAGCATCGGCTTCATCCAGTCGCAGTGTTCCCCTACCGGTTCGCCATCTCTCACCCGCTTCACGTTGTGAAGCTCGACGCGGATGCGCTCCTTCAGCTCGGCGGTCGCGGCTCGTGTGAACGTGACCGCGAGGAGTCGCTCGACCTTGTTCACTGCGGGCATGCCCTGATCCTGCAACAGGAGACGCACTGCGGTGCGAACCATCCATGTCGTCTTGCCGGTACCAGCGGACGCCTCGACGAGATTCGGCCCGTCGCCAGGAATGAAGGTCTCTGGAACGCTCATGCGTCATCTCCGATGCAGGCGCGCATGAAGGGGAGCAGCACGTGTTCGGTGGACCGCGCGAACGACACCGCAAAGTCGGGATCAAGGAGATCGCAGTTCGGCCAGCAGAGCACAGATGACGGCTGTTCGCTTTCCATCTTATAGGTCTTGATTCCGGGCACAACGGCCCTTGGCTCCCAGGACTCGCGCGCTTTGGCCCACGCCTTTTCGGATGTAGCAGAATCGACCTCAGCCGCCGGGCGCCTGCCCAGAGCGTCGAGCCATGCGCATCCGGACCTCCGAAACAGCGGCTGCGGCGCGAGGCACGCCTGCTCGTAGAACGTGCAAAGTTTGACAAGCTCCGCCTCTGCATCATCGACAGCCGCGATCTTCCATGGAGTTTTGCCGAGCATCGACGTCTTGCGCGGCAATTTCTCGCCGCGGCCAGCCATCACGTTCATCACGAGATGAGGAACCCAGTTCGGTAGCGCCGAATGTGGCTTGATCTCGTACAGGCATTCTATGACGCGTGCGTCGGCAGTCAGATGGTCGAGCCGCCCAACAATCGTGAACTCCCCTACTTTGAGCTCAACCGGCCGCGGCGGAAGCCACGTTATTCCCCGGAGCTCATCGAGCCGGGGCCACCAGGCTTCTGCGACGGCTCGTGCGAGCATGCGGCCTTCCTCACCGTATGGCATCTCCGGCTGGTGCTGAAGCCACTCGGCAATCTGGTCACTATCTCGGATGTCCCCCCGGCGCTGAGCCGCTTCGAGTCGCCACGAGACGGTGCGCAAGTCGTTGCTGACGCCCTTATCGTCCGGAAGTTTCACTCCCTGCGGCTCGCATTCCTCGACCTCGTCGTCGTCATGCATCTGAAGGTTGAGGATGCGCCGGCAGAAGAAGAGCGACGGGTCTTTCACGCAGGAGGAGAGTGCCTCGAGAGAGATGAATCGTGAGTGTTCTTCCGGTGGGTCGAGCGATTCGTCGGCGAACGGTTGATGTTCCGCTCCGCGAGTCTGGATGAGGCGCGCCGCGTTACCCCAACCTTGCGCAGCGCTTTGAATTCTTCCTGATGATGGCGATGTCAGGAAATGGCTTGCCGAGAATGGATGTGCCGGCTCGTTGCGCACCAGACATTTGTGGGCTTCGTCCGTGAGTATGCGCTGAGCGAGATCACGAAGCTCTGAAACCGCGATCGATGCCGCGCGCGGTTCGTGACGGAGCGTCGTAAATCCCGTCCAGGCAACATGCGCCCGCGACCGTGCACTGGCGATCGCTTGACGAAATGCATCGAGCATGTCTGCGCGGCGATCTGGATCGCCGTCCTGCGGTGACGCGGAAAGAAGATCCCATGAAGGATTCCCTCCTCCGCCCGGGTGCAGTGAATCATCGGCACCGGCGATCATCACCACCTTGGCGGGAATAATCGCGCCCGGCTCCAGCCGACAGACACGAATCCCGCCGCGCAGATGGCCGACTTCCCCGGCCATGTCCTCGAATGCCTGTTCGAGCAGCGTGCGGATGGCGGGCATGGCGACCGGAGTGTCTTTCGACACGTTCGCGATTCCGCCCAGCAGATCGTCCACCGCTTTGCGAAGCGTGCGCAACGCCTCGTAGTCCTCCGACCCGCTGGCTCGTATGAACGTCGTGATCGCGCGTTCCAGGATTTCATTCCATTCTCCGGCCGGACGCGGCGTACGCAAATCGGTAAAGAGCCGAAAGAGTTCTTCCGTCCAGCCCGCAATGCGCCCGATGATGTCCGCATTGCCTGCCGATTCGCCGGAAACGGGAAGGACGTCTCCGACGGGAGAGTCCGTGCGGCCCATTGCGATGCCGAGTACGAGGCGGTCGATGCCGTGGCGCCATGTGCCTGATTCTATGGGCGCCAATTCGAACCGCTCTTTGCGATCGGCACCGTCTATCCCCCAGACGATCCCCGCCTGCTGGGCGAGAGAAAGAACCGTTGCCGTCTCGAGCTCGCTGAAGCCAGCTGCATCCGCGATCGGCGTGAGGCGGAGCAGTGAGCTGATCTCCTCCAGCGTTGCCCGGCCTTCACTTGCTTCGAGAAGCCGCAGGACCGCGAATACGACGGGAGAGCGATCGCGGAACGGACGGCCCGCGACTTCGTAAGGAAGTCGCGGTATGCCTGGCTCATCCAGGCCGAAGACTGCATCGATGGCCGGCAGGTACCGTTCGAGGGAAGTGAGGTAGAGCGTGGCATCGTGAGGCCGTAGCTGCGCATCCGATTCCATCGCGGAGATGAGTTTCTCACGCAGTGTTTCGATCTCACGCAGTGGTGAGTGACAGGCGTGGAGCGTGAGCGTGTCGTCCAGGGTGAATTGGTGCTGGGGATTCCCATCGCCTCCGTCGAGGAGGCGTTGGACCCGGCCGAGCAGCGTTTTTTGCGCACCGTCGCGTTCAGCCATTGGAGCGAGACCGAGTGGTTCCAGTCTCGATGTGGCCGAACGTAGTCGTGGCGAGATGATCGCGCGCTCCGACGTGCCGCCGAATGCGACGACGCACCAGCGAAGTGCGCGCTCCTTGCTGATCGCGCGCAACACCTCGAACACCGTCGGCGGCACAGTTGGATCCGCGACGGCGAGAATTACCGGAGCAACATTCTCCGGGCAGCGGAATCGTCCAGCTCGCACGTCACCGATGATCTGAGCGGGAGATCGAGATGACGAGCCTGCGACGAGCGAGCGCCAGAGCGTGTGTTGCCACCGTTCGCTCTCGGTCGCGTCAGCGGTGGGAATATCCGACGCCTCCCATCGCAACAGCAACTCCGGCCGATGCAGGATGTACGCGCGAAATCGCATCGCGACGGCGTTGGCGAAGTCGAGCAGTGCAAGCGTGTCTCCTCCATCGACGATGTGCCGTACCGAGTGCGGGAGATTTTCTGAGCTCGCTGATAGTCCCTCCGTAAGCCTCCATGCCATTACGGATGGACGCCATTCCCCATCGACACCTGCGAGTTCGGCGATCTCGTCCACCCAACCGGTGGGAGATACGAAGCGAATCGAAGCGGCGCAGCCGGTGGCGCGTGCTATGCCGAGCGTGAGTGCGCGGCGGAGTGCCGGGTGATGGGCCAGGACTACAGGGTGGTCGAATGCTCCGAGCGGGAGAGTTCCCAGTTCGCGGAGAAGCCACTCCGTCGCGGCATCGGTATCCCGGACGCCGGCGAGGGTAAGACCGGCGAGAAGACTAGGGGAGGTCAATTCGCTGCTGATTTGGGCACACAACTCCTGGCAGGGGACGCGTATTGCAATGCCAAATGTGTCATCGGTGTCTGACAGTGGCCAGCGAAACTATGGGGCGTTAGCCGAGGGTGGCTGCCAATCCTCAGAAGGATATTTCGCAATCTCTACCGTGACGAACTGCATTTTCGGACTTCCGCTGCGGATTGCTCACAACATTTCTTCTCCGGGGACGACGCGAAAGGGCCACGGGATTGTCAGACCATGCCGGTATGTTGAAGGTCAATGAAGAACGAGGCCACCATTCCAGGACGCAGCAGAAGACCAGTAAGATCCGCATCCACCGAGAGCAGGATTATCCCGCCCATGTCGACTCCAGATTCGTGGGTTGCGTTCGAGGATGCTCTAGCCCGCGCGGTTAGTGATCTGGATGAGGACGAGTTTCTGGTGATCGAGCGGAAGAACACGAATTACTTCGTGCAGTTCGCTGCCCAAGGGTCGTCGGGATTGCGGGTCGAGGCGTCTGCCAACGCATATCAGCCCAGGCACGCGCGAATTCCGGAATCAGCCATTCTGCAGCTGATTCATATCGGGTGGAAGTCACCGACTTACGTGCAAACTCACGAGCATTCCGAGCCTGTGGATGGGTCGCCGAACTTCTACCTCGATGTCGCGGACCCCGTTCCGTTCGCGGACATCAGTGCGCTCGCAGTCGAAACACTGAGAGGGTCATTCGGAGCCAGGCATCCGGCCGAGTTGCAGTATGAGGCTTACTCGGATCGGCTAACCTCGATTCGGTTTCCGCATCTCGGGATTAAGCGCAGAATGTCTGTACTCAGGTCGGCGGTCGCTAGCTCGTTGCAGGAGCCCGATGACACGCAGCTGCAATTGATCGTACCCGCGAAAACGACGGTTTGTTGAGTCAGTCGACCTCACCCTCTATCTCGGGTGAGGCCGCAAATTCAGTCCCTGCCCAGAGCTGCTCGACTTCAATGAGTTCGCACCCGAGCTCTTTCGCTGCCGCACGACATCCATCGATGATGCTACGATAGCAAACGTAATCCTTGATATCCTTGATTTTCGTGACGCAGTGAGTCTGGTGGAGAATATCGGGTCGATCGTTGAATCGACGCGTGAGCCCAAGCCACAGACCGGCATCGATGGGGGGATGGATCATTTCCTTAAGGTGATGCCGGCCTTGCGCACCGATGTAGACGCGCGTCTTCAGATAGACGTTGATGATCTTGGTTGCCCATCCGACGGATAATCTGGAGTCGCGCTCAACGAGGCCATGGGTAGATGCCTCGTGCCACGCGTCAAAGGTGGTTCGATTGATCGGGCCGAGTGCATCATTGAAGAGAACTGGGAAATCAACACCAGCGATCGCGGTATAGACGTCACGACGTGATTTTATCGGTGCGCCTGACCGGAGGGCGGACATAGCCGTCCACTGGGCGTAGGTCTCAATGATTCCCGCGCGAACATTATTCATGGTGGGCTTTTCTGGCGTGTTTGGAATTGCAAGAGTCCATTCGAACGTTCCATCCCTAAGATGAGGTGGCACCTGCTTAGCGACGTCCGCCACATATCGATACTATCCGAGCATCAGATCGTCCCTCGGTGAGGCCCCTGAGGTGAGCCATCCCACGGTATCGTCCTTTTGATCATCAGGGTTTGACCAAATGACGGATCTAATGTCCTTTACCTCGATAGCTGCCTCGCGAAACCGGCGTCTTATTTGATTGTCACGCGAGATCACACGAGGGCTATTTGAGCAGAGGGCCGCTTCTATAAGGTGAAAATCCTTTCTAATCGCGTCCCTGACCATTCGGCCTTGGGCAGTCTTGATAATCCGGCGTAAGAGTTGTGGACGTGGAACGTTCACAATCTGAACTCGGCCTCGTGACTTCATGACAGCAAGCCATTCTACTGCAAAATCGGACTGATGTCGCGACCATTCGAAATAGAGGCTTGCTGAAAACAACAATACACATGACTTGCCTTGTGTGATCACGAGCAAGACGTCACGGCACCGCCGCTGTTGATCTGGGGTTCCGTCCTTGGGGTTTCCTGCGGTGCAAGCTACACAGGCATCTACAACTAAGCCGTCAATCATCGTGGATTGTCAGAGGGATGGGCGGACCGTGTTTTGAGAATGATGAAGCTGTAAGGAATCGATGCTTTGTCTTTAACGAGATCTCACCAAAATCTTCCGGCCAATCTCCAAACGAACCGCCCTCATCGAGGTCTGCGCTGATAACCTTGGTGACGCCGCCAGTTGTTCTAGTAAACCAATGGAGCTTGACTAACTCTCGGGGAAGCTTCATTTCCGCGACTTGCGTCTGGATAGCCAGGAGCAACACAGAGCTATGCGTTTCTAAAACGATGCGAACACCGCGCTTAAGTGCTCTCACTAAAATATCGGCAAGCGCGTGTTGTGCACGCGGATGCAGATGAATTTCCGGTTGCTCAACATGGACGAGCTGACCCGGTTTCGCAGCTAGGAGGGCCACGACCACGGGCAGAGTCTGCGATACCCCGAATCCGACGTCTGCTATACTGACCCGATCACTGTCTGCTAAAGGACCATGCTGACGTCGGGCCAACCGGCTGACATAAACCTCCACCCGGGTATCGTCGACTTCACGAACGCCTATATCCCATGCCAAGCCCAGGCTCCGTAGGTCACGCGTCAGACGCAAAAGTTGTCTCTTATCTGCACTCGTCCAATGATTTATTAGCCCAGCGACATAGGGCTCGAACGTTCCCGGGAAGAGGTACTTCGCGGTGGCCGAGCGGTAGCTTCGTTCGGGGTTACCGCGCAAACCGGGGACGTGGATAAGTCCCCGAATATGATTCTGCACCATGGCGGCGCCACTATGGTCAAAGACCTGTGGAGCGTCAATGAGGCTTCCAGCGAGGCCAGTCCGTAGTGAGTTACGTAATCGTTGTTTCGCCGTTGTTTCTTGCGACTGCAATTCGAAGCACAAAAAGCCGCGCCTTTGAATAATTCTCCATTGCGAATGAACTCCTTTTTCACGTTGCACTGCTGTAGCGACACGATTCAGGACGTCAGGGATTCTGCTTTCCACCTGTTTTTTCGACATGTGCAGAGCCATACGTGTCCGCTCAAAATCGTCGACCCAGTTCATCCAGACGGGGATAAGACCTTGCGTGGGCCGCTTCTCAAACCGAGTGGACAGAACGGCACCGCTAAGTTCCACGGTCAAGTCAAACCCTGTCGCAGTTCGGCCCGATGGCACTCTCGAAAGAAGCTGGTCGACAGAAGTGAACCTGACGTTGGGACCATCCAGGAGGAGCCCGCCCGGCTCGAAAGTGGCTTCCAGTGTCTGCTTTAGCATTAACAAAGGCTGCATTATGCTCGACTTCCCTGAGCTGTTCGCCCCCGCCAAGATCGTGAGAGGCCGCAGTTCGATTGACGTCTGCCGGCTCAGCGACTTAAAGCCTCGCACCGTCAATCCCGTAATCGCATAGCCTTGCTGCGTTGTTGGGCGCACAGTTCTAGCCATTCGTCATACCGAGGTAGGATTGGGTGCACACTATCGTCGCGGATCGTTCGAGGAATTCCAACAGTTGACTTACAGGTATTAGTCAGAGATTGACATTGGACCTTCGTTCAGGAATTCCCGGGATTCAAGTCTTTGTTGCCCGTTCGAATGAGAAACCGCTACCACTGTGCAACTGTGTCACACATCTACTTTGCCGAGGCAATCCAATATACGTGGAACGGCAAGTATTGGGTCGATGTTTGGCGGTATTTGCCCATTCATGGTGATACGGAACTCCCTAACAGCGCGACGCTCCCGGCAGCACTGCATCAAGTGATTCTCAGCATAAAGATGTTAGAACTTTGACACATCTAGCGACATAATTCGATGAACGCAGGACAACTCCCCCAGGCGATGCGCCCGATTGGGCGGGCAATGAGCTTGGGCCTGGCGATGATTGGACAGCTGCCACTGCCCTCGCCATTCTCCGAAAGGCAAATCGGTCGGAAGACGCGATTCCAATTCTTCAGAGATTTCGGCGGACGAGATGTCTTCCGCTGTTGGTCACAGGAGCTGCAGTGCCGCCGATGTAGAAAGATGGGAAGATGGGAAGATGCTTTGACGGTCGTTCGGCGAGCGCTTGCCATAGCCAATGTAAATCCGATGAAGCTTTTTCGTGTGGCGAAGAGCCAAGACCAATCGGCCAGACATGTTCCCAACTCAATAGGCCCTGCGCATCGGCGGAAAGCACTATTTGCTCTAGACGACATCAGCGGCCTAAAGCAGACCTTCCCCAACTATTCCGCGTTCGAGAACAAGATGCATGCAAGCGGTGGCAATCTCACCCGCGACTTTTAGTTCCGCGCGAGAGTTAAGACGAACTGACCGTCAGTTCTCAGCCGCAAAGAACTCAGATAGGCCGACGTAAGACCAACGAGTTATCCGAAGTGCGTACCAGTTGAAAATGCGATGCGTCTGCGAGGTTTGGCGACCCGGCTTTCTTAGTGACCCAAAAGATGGTTTGTTGCTTCTGTAACTTCCCAAAGTCCAACCGATCCGTCAGGATCTTCGATCTGAATATCTCCATGTCTCAGCCTGGTTGTCCTCGGAAAGAGGAGTGATCGATCTACGGCACTGTACCGTGACGTCCTCCCCAATGCGGAGTCACTCAGGCTGTGAGTCGGTGGGGTGAATTGTCATTTCTCTTGAACTCCTTTGCAAACTCGGCGGGAGGTCGACGGTTGAGACTACCGTGCGGCCGAATGTCGTGTAGAACATTGTCGGAATCCGCAGAATCGAGCAGCTTGAGCGACTGCTCGCCGTACAGTATCACATTCCGGAGCAGCGCTTCTTCAATGAATTCGTTGTCTAGCGCCCGAGCAGCGTAGGTTGTGCCTTCGGGGCTTCGTCGCTCCAAAGCGCCTTGTCAAGAGAACAAGTTGGTCTCTGCCCTTCTCGAACATCTCGGAGTGATGTCAGTCACTGTAGCTGTCCTTCGTCCCTCTCGCAAGCATTAATAAACATCTGGCCGAATCAGTTAAGAGGTCGCAAATTGCGCTGGCACTCGCGGAGCAATGCAGTCTTAATCAAACGAGTCGTCACATGATGAGACCGTGAGGAAAATAGAGCTTCCACCGCTCGCCCCTGCACTTCTGGAGTCAATGCGGGCCATTGGCTATTCCCTCGAATCTGCAATTGCCGATCTCGTTGACAACAGTATCTCGGCAACCGCGAAGACGCTCACGTTGCGCTACTCCCCATATGCGGGAGAACCGTATGTAGCACTTCTGGACGATGGCACTGGCATGACCTCCCAGGAGTTGACAGCTGCTATGCGTCACGGCAGCCAGAATCCAGACGTGAAACGCGACACAGGAGATCTCGGTCGCTTTGGATTGGGAATGAAAACGGCATCGCTTTCACAATGCACACAGTTGACGGTTATCACTGCGAAGGCCGGCCGCATTTCGGCCGCTCGTTGGGATCTTGACGTAATAGCCGAAACGGAGCGCTGGACGCTTCTACTTCTCGACTCGCATGAACTGGCCGAACTTCCCCTTGTCGATCAGCTCCGAAACCAACGAAGTGGAACCCTTGTTGTTTGGAAAAACCTCGACCGTCTGAGCGCAGGTGAAGCAAGCGTAGAGGCCGGCCTTAGTGAAGGAATGATTCGAGTTCGTAACCATCTTGCTCTCGTTTTTCATCGGTTTCTCGACGATGCGGGGCCTGCTCGAATTCAAATTAAGATGAATGCGGATCCTGTTCCGGCGCGTGATCCTTTTCTGATGGCGCACCGTTCAACCCAACGCCTGCCGGCCGAGAATATCGAGATTGCTGGCAGTATCGTTCGGGCTCAGGCTTTCATTCTTCCTCACTATAGCCGTCTAAAGCCTGAAGAGCTGGAATTAGCTGGCGGGGAAGAAGGGCTCAGGCGCCAGCAGGGATTTTACGTCTACCGCAACCGCAGGCTAATAATCTGGGGAACTTGGTTCCGTCTTGCTCGCCAGGAAGAATTGACAAAACTTGCTCGTGTTCAGGTAGACATGACGAATGACCTCGATCATCTCTGGGTGTTAGATGTTATGAAATCGGAAGTACATCCCCCTGTTGAAGTGCGTCAGAATCTCCGGCGAATTATTGAGCGAATTGGTGAAGGCAGCAGGCGAGTCTACACTTTCCGAGGCAGACGAACGAACACTGGCACTCGCGTGCACCTATGGGACCGGATTGAAGCTCGTGAAGGTGTCAGTTACCGTATCAACCGAGCCCACCCGCTTATTATCGCACTAGGACAGAATCTGGACGATGACGACCTACCACTCTTGGAATCGGTAATGCAGGAAGCGGAAGACATGCTCCCTGTTGAATCGCTCTACGCAGACATGGCGTCGGACAAGACTCAGGTTCACCAGACGAGGGAGCTCACGTTCGAGCAGTTAAGCGATCTCGCCGGCCAGCTTCTCGACGCTGCGGGCCCGGAACAGGAACTCCGGGCAAACCTGTTGAACAATCTTGCAACGCTCGAACCTTTCTTTCTTTATCCTGACGAAACCTTATCCATAGTGAACCGCCTTCGTGATGAATCCTAACGTTGCAAAAATCGAGAGCACCGTGCAGGTGACACTGGCGCCTGAAGCCGTGCCAGGCGAACAGGATGTTGCAGATCTCGTCACTCGCTTGCGAGCTGTTTTCCCGATCACAGACGACGAGGAAGCGATCCTCCTCAGGCGACTGCATCAGCGGATGGCAATTCGGATGGATACGGGTACGGCTCTCGTGGCACGAGACCATCGGCCATGGGTCAATGCCCGAAAGACAAGTATCGATCCATTCTACCATGCTCGCTTTGAGAAGTACCTCTTCATGGAGCCTAGCGCCTGGTCCCGTCCTGTGGTCACAACTCTCGACGCCGTTACGGATGAGATTCTTGACCTTTGTGGGAACCCAGTCAATACGGACCCATGGAGGCGCAGAGGGTTGGTTATGGGAGGCGTTCAGTCCGGGAAGACTGCCACATACACAGCGCTCTGCTGCAAGGCTGCAGATGCAGGGTATCGAATAATCATTCTTCTTACGGGCACGCAGGAAAATCTTCGCCGGCAGACGCAGGAAAGGCTTGATGCAGGCTTTGTTGGGCTCGATAGTTCCGGATTCCTTGCCAGAGAGCGACAAAATAGGGCACTAGGCGTCGGGCTGATTGATCAGTCTCGAACCGGGGTTGTATTTACATCGAGAACGGGTGACTTCAGCATCCAGACCGTCAATAGACTGAATTTTCGCCTGAGTTCATTTCACGAACCAATTCTTCTTGTTGTAAAGAAGAACAAACGAATTCTTCAGAATCTGGAAAACTGGCTTAGGGATTTCAACGCCGACGCTGATGGGCTCATCAACGCCCCACTGCTGCTTCTTGATGATGAGGCTGATCACGCATCGGTCAACACCAAGGCAAGTGACCTTGATCCAGCCGCCATCAACGAGCGCATTCGAGCACTGCTGAGACTGTTTCGTCGTACCACATATGTAGGTTTCACCGCCACACCGTTCGCCAACATTTTTATCGATCCTGATACCGAACATGACATGCTCGGGGACGATCTGTTCCCGCGAGATTTCATGTACGCGCTCGAAGCGCCGACCAACTACGTCGGGCCCGAGAAGATCTTTGACGATGGCCCACTAGCTGGTCTGATTCGCGATATAGACGATGCGGGACATGTATTCCCACGCGGCCACAAGTCGGCACTAAAAGTTGAGTCACTTCCACCTTCGCTGACTAACGCTCTGGACATCTTTATCGTCAGTAACGCAATCCGCGACTGTAGGAGCGAAGGTCCGACGCATCGTTCGATGCTTGTCAACGTCAGTCAATTCAACGACGTACAGATTCAGGTTGCGGACCATCTCGCCGAAAGGCTGAAAGGCATCCAGAACGATATTAGGAACTACTCACGCCTCCCCAAAGCCGAAGCTCTTCAGAACCCGTCACTTAGACGGCTGCATGATGTTTACGGCTCCGAGTTTTCGGATTCGGGATCTAAGTGGGACGATATTCAGCAAGCACTACGCGATTCAGCTCTTCCAATAGTTGTCCGGGCAGTGAACCAGAGAACTGGAACGACAGTCCTGGACTACGCAGCCAATAAGGAAAGTGGGCTTCGCGTAGTCGCAATCGGGGGCAACAGCCTTTCGAGAGGCCTTACCCTCGAAGGGCTAAGCACAAGTTATTTCCTTCGTAATTCCCAGATGTACGACACGTTGCTGCAAATGGGTCGCTGGTTCGGGTATCGCGATTCGTACGCCGATCTCTGCCGTATCTGGCTAACGGAAGACGCGCAACACTGGTACTCGCACATCACGCAGGCGACGGTTGAATTACGTGGGGAGATTCGCCGGATGAAGAGCCTGAATCTCACGCCGCAGGAATTCGGGCTCAAGGTTCGCGCGCACCCGGACGCCCTGATCGTTACTGCCCGTAACAAGATGCGAACGGCCCAGACCGTTGAACGTATCATCTCCCTGAGCGATCAGAGCTTGGAGACACCCCACATCGGCTCGGGAGCCGAACTGATTCGTATCAACGCCGGACTCGTAGCCGAATTCCTTAGAGAACTGGAATTGGCCGCTCCACATTCGAAGTCGCCGTACGGTTTGAATACACTAATCTGGAAAAACGTACCAAAAGACAAAATAGGTGCGTTGCTCCGCCGTTTTCAGGCGCATCCACGGAATTTGACGTTCCAGACTGAATACCTGGCGGACTTTCTCGATGGTACCGCCGTACCATCTTTAGCACACTGGGATGTAGCCGTGCCCGGTGGACAGGAGTTGCCGATTCCGGTCGGTGATCTAGAGATCGTTCCCCAGATGCGAACCGTCACAGTGGAAGACGACAGCAGTTTTCTCGTATCGGGCAAGAGTGCGCGAGTAGCATCAAGAGGTGCAGAACGTGAAGGCATGGACGAAGCCGACGTTGAAGCGATCACGCGAGAATATCGAGCTGATCATCCTGACGAGAGAAACGTACCCGACTGGCAATACCGCAAACGTCGCGCTCACCCACTCCTCCTGATTCATTTCGTTCGCGCCCGTGCGAAAAGGGAAGACGGGTCGATAGAGTATTTGTTTGCCGATCGGGACCCGCTGATCGCGTTGGGCTTGAGTTTCCCACGATTCGAAGACGATGGACCCGAGAAGCGTGTGAAATATCAGGTGAATGTCATTGAGTGGCGTAACCTGTTCTCTGCAGAAGCTGACGACGACGAGGAAATCGATGACGATGTCGCTTGAAGAGATTTGGAAAGAACTCTCCCAAAAACAATCCGTTCCCTTGCATAAGCTTGTCGATGCCGAGCACCCGTTGGCTCTTTATGGGGGAATTGATCTCGATGGTCTCTGGCTGTTCGTGCTGCTCACCCGTCACGAACCCCCATCTCCCGAACAGTCGTTTGAGGCCTTCGAGGTTTCCCGGCATCATCGCAATGATGGGCGATGGGCTCTTACCATCAAACTGAAGAAAACGGAGCTCACGCGCCTTTTTGGTCATCTCTGCGACGATCTCGTGGCATCCTCACGCGTCCTTTCCAACCCGGCGAATGCCGGTCGATTCATCCTTGATCGCATCGCGCGATGGGAGCGGCTGCTGGCTCGCGCGAAGGGTTCGATCCTCGATCAGGCGCACATACGCGGCCTTATTGGCGAGCTGCTGTTTATCGAGCAGGTCGCGATACCGAAGCGCGGGGTAAACGAGGCGCTGAACGCGTGGCAGGGACCGCTTGGGGGCGCCCAGGATTTCCGTTTTGGCGATCGCCTAGTTGAAGTCAAGACGTTGCCCCAGCGTTCTTCTCGAACGAGAATCTCATCGGCGGAGCAGCTCGACGCACAGCACCAACCGTTGTTCCTGACCGTATTTAAGCTGGAAATCAGCGAACACCCGGTGCCCGGAGCCTTCACGCTCAACGAACTTGCCGCACGCATCAGGAAACGAATAACCGACGAAGGTTGTAGCCCGGACGATTTTGATGCACGCCTTCAGTGCACAGGCTACCTAAAGGACCCCGCCTACGATGAGACCGCTCTGCTTATTACCGGAGTGGTTCATTACCAAGTGAGCGAATCCTTTCCCTCGATTCGACGATCAAGGCTTGAAGACGCAGTGGGAGCAGTCCGCTACGACATCGACCTAGCGCTCTGCAGCGGTTTTACCGTTTCCGGCTCCCTCTGATGCAAACAATGCACGATTTTCATAAGGACTTCACCGAGGCCGTACACGCCGTTGCGGCGGCGGAGCAGGATTTCGAGCATTCTGCGTTCGTATCCGTTGCAGTTTCACATCTCTCGGAAGCCGGCGAACTATCTGATTTTGAACCTTGTCATTTTCGAGGAACCGGAGCCCGACGGCGGTCTCTTGCGATTGATGGTTATTCATTCGACGATGCCGACGGTTCTGCCAGGCTGCTCATCGCGGACTGGTCAGGAAGAGCTACGGAAGGTACCCTCACGCAGACCGAAGTTACGGCCTTGGTAGGACGAGTAGTGGCCTTCATCGAGGACGCTGCCGGCGGAAAACTCCATAATGATCTGGAGCCGGCTTCATCGCCGTACGGATTGGCAAGCGAACTATTCGCACGCAGTTCGTCCATAGCCCGCTATCGCATTTACGTGGTCTGCGATCGACAACTGAGTGCCAGAGTCCGCGACTGGCCCGAAAAAGAAATCACTGGAATCCCGGTAGAGGTACACATTTGGGACCTCTCACGTTTTTACCGAGTCATTTCGTCACGAACGGGAAGAGACGACCTCGAAATTGATTTCAGAGACTACCATGATGACGGGATTCCCTGTCTAGCGGCGAGCGTCGAAGCAGAGGAATACAAGGCATATCTCTGTGTTCTTCCGGGTGCTGCTCTCGCGCGTCTTTATGAGACGTACGGTAGCCGCCTACTGGAAGGAAATGTTCGTTCATTCCTTGCACTGAAGGGCCGGGTCAACAAGGGTATCAGGACTACGATCCTGAGTGAGCCATCGATGTTTTTCGCCTACAACAATGGCATTGCCGCCACTGCGTCGAGCGTTTCAGTCAGGACCTCGTCTCATGGACTACGTCTTGTTGAAGCAAAAGATCTGCAGATCGTCAATGGCGGGCAAACCACGGCCTCGCTTGCGTTGGCCAGGCAAAAGGACCGCGCTGACCTAGACGGGATTTTCGTACAGATGAAATTGTCAGTCGTCCCTGAAGACAAGGCAGGCGAAGCGATACCGTTAATCGCCAAATACGCCAACACGCAGAACAAGGTCAGTGAGGCCGACTTCTTCAGCAATCACGAATTCCACCGTCGAATGGAAGAAGTTTCCCGACGTGTCTGGGCGCCTGCGGTGGGCGGGGCGCAGCATGAGACTCACTGGTTCTATGAGCGAGCTCGCGGTCAGTACGCGAACGAAACTCTTAACATGAGCAAATCCGAGCGAGCGAAATTTCTTACTCAGAATCCTCGGTCGCAGCTTATCGTAAAGACGGACATGGCCAAGGTCGAGAACTCGGCGAGAGGATCGCCGCATGTTGTGAGCCTTGGTGCGCAGAAGAATTTTGTGTCATTTGCGACCTGGGTTGGGGCGGAGTGGGAGCGGTCCAATGCGCAATTCAATGAGGAGTATTTTCGACGTGGTGTCGTCCGTACGATTCTTTTTCGAACAACGGAAGGCCTGGTCTCGCAGCAGCCGTGGTACCAAGGTGGGTACCGTGCGAATATCGTTGCCTACACGATTGCGAAGCTTTTCCAGACGATTGAAGAATACGGCCATAGTCGGGATCTGGATTACTCAATGCTCTGGGGCCGACAAAGCACTACGCCTGCGCTGGAAACTCAACTTGTCAGCGTCGCCAAAGCGGTCGCGGAAGTTATCTCCAACCCTCCTGCTCCATTTCAAAACGTGACTGAATGGGCGAAGAAGAAACTCTGCTGGGAACGGGTGGAGGCGCTCGATCTAAAACTCAACGCCCGCTTCATCGCCCAGCTCGGGGATAGCAGGACAAACCGTATTGAGAAAGTGGAAGCAGGGAAGAAGCAGGAAGAAGTCAACCGTATAGAGGCTTACCTCACCGTCTTTCAGCTCGGCGGGGCCTACTGGAAGAGACTTGCACATTGGGTTCGCACTCAGAAGTTCGCAACGGAGGAGCAATATCGACTGCTGAGTGTTGCGGAACGAATACCGGTGGCCATTCCGAATGAGAAGCAAAGCATCAAGCTCCTGGCGTTACGAGATCGGGCCCTTCTCGAAGGGTTCCATGACCCTTAGAACCATGCGGGAGCATTTTCACGCGAATGCTCGGCCAGCTATGTCGTGGATTGCTCGGACAGCTTCTTCCTGATGCGGGAAACTATCCGATCTAGCTTCTGTTCGTTCCTTGTTTGACACTCCCACACAACAAGTACCTGCCAGCCGAGCTTGCGAAGAGCGCGAGAAGTTTTCTCGTCGCGAACGGCATTTGACTGAAGCTTCGACTGCCAGAACCTTTGATTGGTTTTCGGCAGGACTGCATATTTGCAATTCTGGTGGCGATGCCAGAAGCAGCCACGAACCTCTATGACTGCACCATACTTCTGAAGAACGATGTCGGGCCGCCCCGGAAGATTCGTCACATGCAGTCGAAATCTGTACCCGCACCGGTGCAGCACCTTGCGGACAAGCACTTCCGGACTCGTATTCTTTCCTCTAATGCCAGCCATCATGCGGCTACGAGTAGCCGCATCAACTACGTCAGCCATTCACAAGCGAACTTCTAACAGCTCGAGACCGAACTGCGGTCCGGTAGCGGGTTGATCAAGCAGGAATGGTTTCATCAATTTCGCAATTGCGCGTATTACCGGAACAACGACGGAATTACCAAACTGTTTGTATGCTTGCATATCCGACACTCTGATTTGAAACCGTTCCTGGCCAGCTGAATCACTCCCTAGGAGCGAATCAAAACCGAGAAGTCTGGCACATTCGCGAGGCGTCAGACGCCTCGGGTTCCCTGAATCGCGGCGTATGAGTATTTCCGACCCGTCCTTGTAGTACCTAGCCGAAAGCGTGCGGGCGACATCCTCTGGCCCAAAAAGACCGAAGCCAAATCCGTTTCCCTTCTCCCGATGCTTTGCCGCATAGTTCTGCAAATACTCCCACAGATGATCTGAAAGAACATACTTCGCGCTTACTCTGCCTTGATCGTCGGTGTATGGCAGCTCGGGTCGTTCGGTTCCATCCTCAGGATGGAGCACGCTTGCGAGTGTGGGCCAGTAACTTCGAGCCGGAATGGAAAGGTTAGTCCAATCGAACGTCGTTGGCTCGCGAAAGCCTACGATGAATATTCTCTGCCGACGTTGTGGAACGTAGGGCGATGCGTCGATGACGCGCGTGTGTATTTCGTACCCGAGATCCTCACGGAGCACGTGCCGAATTACCGCCCATGTCTTCCCATGGTCGTGACTCAGGAGGTTCTTGACGTTCTCGAGAAGAAAAGCTTTCGGCCTGTGAAAACGCAGGATTTTCTCGACCTCGAAAAACAGCGTCCCTCGAGTGTTGCACGCAAATCCATGCGGCCGGCCGAGAGAATTGTTTTTCGACACGCCGGCTAGGCTGAAGGGCTGACATGGAAATCCAGCTAGGAGCAAATCATGCCGCGGAATTGCCGCGGGCGGCACCTGCGCAATGTCCGTGTTGACGATAGGATGATCTGCCCCGAAGTTTGCCCGATAGGTCTCAAGGCATTTATTGTCCCACTCGGACGTAAAGATGCAATTTCCACCAACTGCCTCAAAGCCTTTCCGCAGTCCCCCGATTCCCGCGAAAAGGTCAACAAAAGTAAATGTCGATTTTCCGGTGTCCACCGTGCCTAGACTTGGGGCGCCATGGGCAAGACGGCGAATGGATTCCAGGACTGGCTGCTTTGGCGCGGTAGCGCCAGTTTCCCATCTTACGAGTTGTCTGGTACTGTACCCGAGGTTGCTTGCGAACTCTGAACGCGAAAGGCCAAGACGAGTACGACTTTCGCGAATTTCCTGCGACCAGGCCTCGGGTAGCGTTAGCTCATTGCGTGACTTTCCTCCTGGCGCCGGTAGTTTCTGGGACATATTGAGGACATTATGTCTTCGGCTCGCTGAGAGCAAGGCGAAACATTCCATGAATACACATTTCCCGGCGTAATTTTATCCCAATGACTACGGACCGCTTTGCAGGAATCGCAGTCAAGCGACTCGCGGAAGTGGAAGTTCGATCAGAATGTTCAAACCAGCACGAGTTCAATGCTGGGGCGCTGCGAAAAGCCTTGGGTGTAACGGAACCTCTCGTAAAGGGGAAAGCGACATTTCTTGCCTATACGGATGATTCGGCAGAGCCGATAATCGAGGAGTGTCGATTTACGTTGTATGACGCTCGGGCAAACCATCCGACCCGAAGCGAGTATCGCATGTATTACTCCTCAGGGCGACTTCCTCTACTTGCCATGCCTGGCGACCTGATTGTCCTGTGGAGGCGTGCGCAGAAGCACTTGATCGGGATCGTTGCCGCAAAGGGGAGCAGGGTCGAAGCACGACTACAGCTCGTTCTCAAGCTGGGCAATAAGGCACTCGAACGGTTCATCAGGCCCTCAACTAGTCCTTCAAGGGAGGTACAGGCAGATCTCTTTGAAATCATTGTTCCGACAGAGCGTCGCGAAACCAACTTCCGCTATGCGTTCAAAAACCACCCATTGGTGAAAAGCGCGGTCGCTGAACGGCGCATTCCTTCCGGTGCCGTCATGGCAGCCGCGGCACAACGGATGGCCGGGGATTCAGCAGGTAGTGTAAATGACCCGGACTTATTTCTTTACACGGCGATGGCCATTGAGACTGATCTCTTCAACGAAATGGAACAGTCTCTTGGGACCCTTCAGCTACAGGCTATTTTTGCGAAGAAGACCCCATCTCTAGCACAGGTTCTGTCGTTGGCAATGAGAATGCAGCAGGCTCGTAAGTCTCGGCGCGGCCAGAGCCTTGAGTACCACTTCGGGGAATTGCTCCGTGACCGAAAAGTCCCGCACACGGCACAATGCCGGACGGAACCGGGAGAAGTTCCGGATTTTGTGATTCCGGGCCAAACCGAATATCACGATCCACACTTTCCTGAGGAGCGCCTTCGAATGGTCGCGTGCAAGTCAACCGTTCGAGACAGATGGAGACAGGTGCTGAATGAAGCTCGGCGAATTCGCGAAAAATATCTGTTGACGGTAGACCCCCACATTCCGTTTGCAACAGTTGAAGCAATGCGCCGCGCAGGCCTTCGCATTTTCATCCCGCGCCAAGTAATCTCCGAGCACTACGGTGCGGCCTTCGCCGATAAGGTCTTTCCCGTTGCGCACCTTCTTGGCTCACTGGAACAAGCCCTCACCCCGTGACGTTTGCGCAGCCTGCTCGCGGCTTACGCGCCTAACAGATCTTGATGCGAAGATCGCAGAGCCTTGAGGAGTTACCTTGCGCGTAATAGAATAGCGGCTTGATGAAGAAACCCCCCTCAACGCGACGGCTTGGCATATCCGCGATAACAGTAAGCGGATTCAAGTCTCTATCCAGACCAACCCGAATCGAGTTGCGGCCGTTGACTATTCTGGCCGGGGCAAACAGTCCCGGAAAATCGAGTATCGTGCAGCCACTGTTGTTGTTAAAGCAGACTTTGGAAGCGACGTATGATCCGGGCGGTCTTCGGCCTCACGTTGAAAAGACCTTATTTGACGACCCCCTCATCGCGGAAATGCGGACGCACGTCGAGTTCAGTGCAGTCGCGTTGAAGATACGGAAGCCTCGTCCCCTCACCCGCTAGGCGGCAGGCTAGCTTAATAGGGCTAGCGCATCAGAATGGATCCCATGCCAATCCTGATCGAGATTTAGCGTACGTATCGAGAAACGATGGCCGTCAAGAAAATATTGGAGGTCAAGCGCGCGATTTACCGTCGGGTAGACTACGACACCTTCAACCGACGCTGAAGTGGGCGTATTCTCGCGCATATGGCGGAGGTAGGCGAACATCTGATAGAGGTGATCCGATCGCACCGTCACCTTGTATTGACTTGATTGCAGCGCTTCGCCGTAGAACTTAGTATCAATCACCACCTTCCGGGCGCTGTTGGTGGCAACGATATCGGTTTGCATGATGGGTAACATGCTGATATCGGCAACCGAACCGGATGCGAGCCAGCGCAGCTGAGGACTTTGGATCTTGTAGACGGCCTGCTCGCGATCAAGAAAATTCCGTAGAAACTGCTGAAATAGCAGTGCCATTTTCGACTCGTCGCGCGTGAAATCGCGAAACTTGGTGTCGCCCGGAGACTCGCCCGGCAAGAGATTCTCATTAATTAGGGCGCACACATCGAGCAGAAACCCATAAAACGCGTTGTTACGGTGCAGCTGTACGCGTCGAAAGAGGTTTCCTGAGAGTTCTACGTCACCTACCCAGGCAAACCGCCTCAGCGCATCCGCCAGCATAGCCCGATTGTCTTTGTTGAGCTCCCGGGCCGAAAGAAGAGCGCGCATTGTGGCCTTTAAAATCTGATTCGGCAGTACATCGTAGCTCAGGTCATCGAAAGCACAATGGCTTCTACCACTTCGCCGTGGTAGTTCAGCTAAGGTCGAGCCGAAAAGAAGTTTTCCCTTGATCCCCGGTATGGACTCCTCATGGAGCACATACCCCCGGTCCAACCCGCGTCGAATAACGTGATCTACACCGCTTCCGAGGACCCGTGCAAACATATCCAGGAGCTCGGTGTCGGAAGCTGCGTCAATCTCGACCAGCTGTGCTTCATCAAGTCGGTTCCAAGCGTAGCTGAGGAGATAGAAAATGTTTTGAATGGGAATTCTCACGGGGCCAAGCCATTAATCCACTCGTCTGCCTTCGCCCGATTGTCAAACCAGTATTCGTACAGGAGTGGCCTTACCTCAGAATCGATCACCCTCTGGTACCACTTCTGGTCGAGCTGCGCTTCGCCTTCCGTCGGACAGAAGAAGCTATGCCCAATCTCGAAGCCATGACCGAGGTTCTTGTTGTCTTTCACAATTGCGTCGTTCAGCCGCGTAAGCCGGGATACTATTAACTCGATCAGCTGGGCAGACGCATCGCGAGACTTCAAATACGTCCTGAAGGCAGGATTGCTGAATGCCGGTTCCAGATCGATGAACGCAAAACGCCGGCGAAGGGCATAATCCACCATCGCCAACGATCGATCTGCTGTGTTCATCAGACCGATAACGTGAAGGTTCCGAGGAATGTAGAACCGCTGAGAGCTATCTGAAGAGTACGTCAAGGGAATTGCGAACTCACCGCCTCGCTTATCCGTTTCAACGAGCATCATGACTTCTCCGAGCACTTTGCTCAGATTGGCGCGGTTAATCTCATCGATAATGAAAACGTATGGACGCTCGGAAACGTCCTCAGCAGCACGGCGACAGAAGTTGTAGAAAACGCCATTTTTCAACTCGAACCCAGACTTTGTCGGCCTCCATCCCTGAATGAAATCCTCGTACGCGTAGGACTGATGAAACTGGACCATTTCAACACGTGCCTTATCCTTTTGCCCGATCAACGCGTACGCGATGCGTTTCGCGACGAAAGTTTTACCAACGCCTGGAGGGCCTTGCAGGATGATGTTTCGTTTTCGGCCCAGAGTATCCAGAATCGACCGAAACACCTCCTTGTCCATAAAAAGGTCTTTGAGCGCATCGTCGATGCTGAACGGTTGAACAACGGGGAGTACGGGTGTGATTCCTGACGCCTGTTGCTCTACCAACGGCAATAGCCAGCTCAACAGCCGTTCATCGGCAGACACGTCTGTTAGCGTTTTCATTGGAAGCTGTAGATCGGTCGGAAGCTCCCACGACCCCGTTGCAATCCAGTACACTTCCCTCACGTGGCGATACTCTGAACGATCGGGCCTGAACTCGTAGTCTGAGGTAACAACGCCATAACCAACGACTTCCCGGATCCCTCGCTTGGCTATAACGGCGTCTCCTATCTGGAGCAGGTTCGCGAACTGATAGCAGGCCAGTGCGTCATTCACCGGTTCAGAATCACCCGACTTGGCGTTTTTCAGTGCCGCAGCAATCTCATCCTTCGAACTCAGCAACCTGAAATCACCAAGGTGGTCCCACCCTATGGCGACGATTTTCGAATCAATGAAATCCTGCCAGAGTCTCGCACCCTCACCAGGAGCGATACACCAGTAGGCGGCCCCTGGGCGCGGGCTCCTTAGCCTGCCCTGCACGAGCGTACTGAGAATCGCCGCTTCCCCATCAGTGACCAGAAAGTTGGTTCCCTGGGAGAATCGCAGAATCGACAGGTCCTCGAGTTCGGGCTGCGATTGTAGAGTCGAACGCGCGATAGGTGGTGAAACAATTTCGATAATCTCGAGCGCTACTCTTAGCTGACCGGGGCCATCCTCGCCGGGGGAATCCTTCCAGTATCCGGCCTCCTCGCCGGATTCGCTTGTCACGGATGGCTCTGTTGCGACGCGTGCAGTTGCCACCATACCTCCGGCGGACCCCGACAGCCACAAAAACACACGATCCCCTATGTGAATTTCACTCTTGTGTTGTTTTACCAGCCATGGGATTGTCTGCAGCGATCGAAGCGCGGCCGGCAGGTCATAGCGGTCTGCATTGGCCTGAAAAATCCACGCCCTCGCAGCATCCTGGTTCCGCAGGCGGATTACCTCAAACCCGTACTGGCGCACATACCTATTGGACGGATCACCGCCCCCGAACTCGATCCTCGGTACGCCGGTGGTCATTGAGACAATCTGTTTGACGGGATATAGCCTGCCTTCGTGTGAGATGGCGTACAGGTGCGAAAGCTTGCCTTCCCACTTGGCCCATTCTCCCGCACCACGAAGTCGAGAATCGAAGTCGCGTAATGCCTCGAGTACTTTCTCACGCGATGTCTGCGGCAGAACTCCACCGGATCCTTGGCCAGCTCCCTCCCCCTCGGAAACCAGATGAGACCCGGCAAGCGCTTCCCTCCAAACCTCCACGAATGGTGATTCGTAAAAGTCTACGTGCCCCTCTGTCAATGTGGCTTTGAGCACCATCCTGATTCGGTGAAGACGGCGGTCTTGCCCGAGCAAGGACGGCTTCAACTCTTCCTGCGTGAGATCGGTCGCCGAAAGCCGATCTCTGTAAGCGCGCTCAATCAGTCGCTTGTTTTCACCGGAAGAAACGCGCTCAAACGTATCCGGGAAAAGAAGGTGTAACACCATGTGGCGAAGCTGACGTTTATCTGCTCCAGGTATAGCGTCTAACCAAGCGGCGAAGCCAAAGGGGTCGGCCAGTAGATCGTTTCGGGCGACTTCGTTGAGTTCTTTCCACGCCTGCAGCCATTTGATGAAGAAAACAAGCTCAAGCCAACGGAAGTTGTTATAGCCTATTCCACCGCTTCCAATTCCTTCACCCAGTGCTTTGAACGCATCGTGGTTGTCCGACAACTCGCTTTCCGACCAGCGCCAGATTGTCCGCACATTCTCGACCTTTCTCATCTTGCCGATGTTGCTCGGGAATAGCAGCATTACCCACATCATCTCGGCGGCAAGCTGCTTTGTCTCCGGCGAAGCAGGGGAGATCTGTTGTTGCAGTTTCTCGAGGAAGTTGCCACTGCCAGCGTCCAAGCGGTCGATGTAATACGTTTCCATCTCCTCCAGGCCGCTTGGCGTCCACAGGCTCGCGCTGCTGAACACAGATCGATCATGAATGAGGCAATTGCGCCCCCAGTCGGCCGCAGCGCTCAGAATCGAATCAGTTCCTGGTGTTCGCGCCATTACTCTGTCCCCTCAATGGCCCTTTCTTTTTTTTCCTCTTCCTCCTCCTCCTCCTCCTCGTACTCCCAGGCAGCGCTCCAGAGGAAGCTGTGGGCATCAATAAAGTCCGTAGGGCACCACCCCCATCGCTCGAGCTGCGCTGTGACTGAACCTGCAAGCGACAACGCTTCCGTGTATTCTGCGCCCGTAAATACCTGATTCCTGAGGATCGGGCGGCCGAGCAGGTCTGACGATACTTGCTTGAAGAGATCGGTTCGCACGGTCACGTTTTCAGACGGGTTTGTCATCATCAGGAAGAACGTCGGGATGATCCGCGACCGGGCGAACGGATTTGAACTTTCGTTCCTCTTGAAGATCGGCCACATCCTGTCGGAAAAGGGGTCGATCCGATCGCTGGGCTCGCCAGGGCCATAGAGGAGGTCGCCCAGCGATTCTGCGAATATCCTGCGATCGTCGACCGTGTGCTTCCTCAACGAGTCATAGTTCCGCCAACCGACGATGTTCTGAGGGGCACCTGTGCTCTGAAGCTTTCCGGTCAGTATCCTTTTGATGGCATCATATACTCGATCGGGGAAAGCCGTATCTTGTGTCTCAAACAACGAAGATGGCAATAGCTCCTTGCACAACTCGGAGATCTCCTCCTTATACTGTCGTTCCGCAATCCAGTAAGTACCACTTCTCACTGTGAAATCCGCGAAGTCAGGCATCATCTCAAGGAATCTTTCCTTGTAACGACTTAGCATGCCAGGATCTAGATCATTTGTAGGATTCATTTGCTGCCTTCGTTAAAGAGGAAGAGGCGTCTTATCATCGCGGGCTCGATACCGCAGACTAAACCCACCAGGAAAGAGCCAGCAAAAGGCACGTCACTTTCATACTATAATGGTGTCTCGCGGTTCAAAACGGAGGATTGCAGATTATCTGCTCTCGACATGACATCAGATAGCGCTAATACAGAGATCGCGCGATACTTCGCGCAGCCTGGCATGCCCGCGGGGAATCGGGATCCCGTGGGAGCTCTCGTTTCGCTGCTAGCAGCTGGAGAACGGAACCGAACCGCGTTTAGGTCGCTGACGGATGAGTTCGAGGTTGGCCGGGATGAATGGTTCAGGAAAAACGTTTTAGACCTCGTACTTGGGTTCATTGAGCATGTTCTGAATGGGGGGAGCCCTGCTCATCCCGACATTCAGGCTATAGAGGAACTGAAGGCCTTCGTCGATATTCGGGAGGGGGAATTCATTCAGCAGAGGCCTGTAGAGATTTCGGCCATCCTTACCCAGCACCTTGAAGCAATTCTTGATGACCTGACTATAGACTCTCGCGAAGATCTTCAACAGGTCGAGCTTCAGAGCGTTTTCGATGTTAGCTACGACCAGTATCTCGCACTCACCAGACGGCCTATCGAATCCGCGATGGAGACACTTCAGCAGCAACTGCGGTACGCTACGGAAAATCGGGACCGGCTGCTTATGGCCGATTCTGAGATGAAACTGCGTGCACTGGAGCCACTTTTTCTCCTTGCAGTGGCCCAGCCGAGGACCTTGGGAGGAAGATACTGAACTGGTGAGCTCCGCCAGCTTCCTCGCCAATCGCCCTCCATGCACAATCATCAGGCGACCGACCGTTGTCTTCCATCAAGCTTCAACGAGGAACGAGTTAACTCACGCCGTCCGTAAGTTCGTGCGACCTCAACGCCCGCGCAGGTGTCTCCAATGGCTCCAGTATGGCGAGATCGCTGCCGCTGCTTCCTACACCAAGATCTTTGAACCGTCTGGCAGATACGAGCACCCTCGATTCCAGGGTCCCCACAGCACTGTTGTAAGACTTCATTGCCTTCTCCAGGTGAACTCCCAGGTCGCCGATATGGTCGTCGAACTTGCATAGGCGCTCATAGAGCTCACGCCCCAGTTCTGCAATCTCGGCCGCACTGCGCGCAATACTCTCCTGTCGCCAGCCATAAGCAACTGCCTGCAATAGTGCGATGAGCGTCGTCGGCGTTGCGATAATGACGCGGTTGTTCGTAAAGCTCTCTTCCAGCAGCATCGGATCCTGCTCGAGCGCGGCGCTGAAAAAGACCTCGCTCGGAAGAAATAGAACTACGAATTCAGGGCTGACAGCAAGTTTATCCCAGTATTGCTTCTTACCGAGCGTGTTAGAGTGGCCGCGGACGTGAGAAGCGTGCTGCTTCAGCTTCAACTTTCGACCGTCGTCACTCGTTTCCTCGAGCGCCGCGAGGTAACCGGTTAGCGGCACCTTCGCATCGATCGCAACAGCCCGTCCTCCGGGTAACTTGATGACGACGTCAGGCCTGACATGGGACTCACCGTCCTCGATATGCGGCTGACTGTCAAAGTCGCAGTGCTCCACCATTCCGGCAACTTCTACTACAGTCGCAGCTGCATTTCTCCCCATCGTCCGCGAACTGACGGCGATCGCAACGCGCGGGAAAGAAGTTGCGTTTCCTGTCCCAACTCTACGCTCGCCTGCTCAACCCGACGAAGCTGACCTGTCAGGAGCCCAAAGGCTTCGTCACGCTCCTTGGCCAGTTGCTCCAACTTCGCATCGTACTTCGAAAGGCCTTCGCGGATCGGTGAGATCAGGGCAGCGAACGCAGTCTCCTTGTCAGTCAAATCCCGCTGCGACATCGAACGGACACCTTCAAGCTCCCGCTTGGCAACCTGCAGCAATGTTTCGTTTGACGCTTTTAGCGCGTCAGCCGACAACGACGCGAAAGCATCCTTCATCCTGTCGTGAATCCGGCCAAGTTCTTCGAGACGCGTCTCGAAGGTTGCGCCCTCTGTCTTTAGCTTTGTCAGCTCCGAATCCAGAGCACGTAAATCAGACTCCTTTCCTCTCAACTGACCCTCAAGACCCCCCAATCGAATCGCTAGCTCGTCGGCCCTCGCCGTGGCTACTCGAGTCTCAGCGGTGGCTGAAGCGGCAGCTTGCACGGCATTCGCGGCCATCACTTGGCGGAGCGTTAGATACACGGCAACCCCGCCCAACAACACTCCTGCGACAAACACCGACACCGCAATAACAGCGCTCATGGGTAACTCCTGCTGACAAAGGATTGAGTCGGTTGCACATTGATCTGAATTTGCAACTTGACTTCAACGGGTATTCAGGCGGAGGCAGTTCTGGTGTCTGCCACGCTGACAAGGCTGCTGCCTTCCGGCGTCTTGTTACTTCCCAACTTGGTATGGCTGACTGACAACCGCTACATCTCAGCGTGCCTTCATCGTCTGGCTTTCGCGAAGGAGACTTCACCCATGAGTGACAAATCGACGAATGCGCCTTACCTGGTCTTTATGCTTTCGCTCAGCGTGTTTACTGTCGTCGCTCTCGCTATCTCAGCCTTTGTGCCGATTACCGCGGAGACCAAGGCTATCCTGGCATATGCTGATACAGCGCTATGCGTGGTGTTCCTTTCAGATTTCCTCATAACTCTCGCTCGAGCAGAACGAAGGCTTCATTATCTCTACACCTGGGGCTGGCTCGACTTGCTCTCAAGCATTCCACTTGTTGATACCCTTCGGTGGGGTCGTGCGGCGAGGATCGTCAGAATAGTCCGAGTGCTGCGCGGGATTCGCGCTGCAAAGATCCTGACCACGTTCATCGTGGAACGTCGTGCCCAAAGCACTTTTATGGCTGCATCACTTGTCTCGGTGCTGCTGATAGTGTTAGCCGCATCGACTATCCTGCAATTCGAGACGTCACCTGATGCGAATATCAAGACAGCAGAGGATTCAGTCTGGTGGGCTGTCGTCACGATCACGACTGTTGGGTACGGGGATCGTTTTCCCTTGTCATCAGAAGGTCGTTTAATCGCAGCTCTGCTAATGACGGCCGGGGTCGGTCTGTTCGGCACGTTTTCCGGATTCGTGGCTTCCTGGTTTCTCCAGCCCAGTCGAGCGAGTTCGAGTGGCGAAATCGAAGGGCTAACAGTCGAACTCAGAGCGCTCCGAGCTTCAATTGCAGTTTTGTCAGAACGAACGGCTTCCGAACCATCTCGACCGGATTCGAGCCGGTGACATCCCTTTGCGCTGACGCTACAGGCCGAGAAGCACTCGCAGGATGTACTGTACCTGGTCAATCCTCGGGTAGGTCAGATCGCCCCTGTACTTGATAAGCCTTTCGATTGAAACGGAACGGATATCCTCGACCTTGATGTAGCTGTCCACATCGAGCCCTGCTTCGCCCGTGGGGACAAACACATGCGACGTGATATTCTTATGACGCTTGGTGATGGGATCACGATGGCACGTTCGGCTGGACCGTGATTGAACTTGTCTACCGAGATGATCATCGCAGGCCGCGACCCCGATTGCTCCCGGCCTTTTACAGGGTCGAGCCCAACCTGCCAGACTTCTCCCCGTGACGGACGCTGGGGTTGGCGGCCACTCACTCGTCAATGCCATCCGCGAGGGTGTGTTCCCACAGTTGACGCTCCCGCTTTTCAAGCGTCCATTCCGATTGGTCAGCTTTCAGCTTAGCATAGCCTGCATTGATCCCGTCGAGCACGGCCTCGCGCTGATATGTGCTGAGGGCTTCATGAATGATTTCCTGGTGCCCCTTGCCCGTTTGCGCCGAGAGTGCTTGAAGCACCTTGTGGTCGCTTTCAGAAATTCGTGTCATTGGCATTCGCATATCCCGTTGTTACACTTTTGTCTACAATAGTGTAGACGATTTTGTCAACGGCGCTTACGCGGCCATCGACGCCACGCTGATGCTCACCCGATGCAGCGCAATGAGATCGCCCTGCTTCATCGCCCCGCCGATGTAACCGCCTGCGATGGCAAACGCGATCGGGATGTGCCGCGATCTGAACCACCCGAACACCAGCTCCTCCCTCTCACGCAAGATCGCCGCATCGATCCCCCGCAATCCACCAATCCCGCAATGCTCATGCGGATCCATCCCGGAATTGTACAGGCATATTCCCGGCTTCCACCCACTGCTGCCGAGGTCGGAAAGCCGACGCTCGATAGTGCCGAGATATTCGCCGGCCGAAACCACCATGTCGAGGGTGCTCGACCCTGCCGGCAGATAATGATCGAAC
>Ga0136611_10000326_pt1 | contig 30426 bp, 27 predicted proteins | sample AntDrymUQ2232306_2_FD_106645 | JGI IMG/M metagenome (GOLD analysis project Ga0136611, IMG submission 106645) | Polar desert sand microbial communities from Dry Valleys, Antarctica - metaG UQ223 (23.06) | ecosystem: Environmental > Terrestrial > Soil > Desert | place: Antarctica: Dry Valley...
CAGCGAGAACGCCGCGCGGCAGATTGCCCTGGTCGGATCGATCGGCGTGATCCTCGCCGGCGTCTATTGGTTTATCGAGCGCGTGTTCCTGGTGTAGTGGCTGTGGTGTCCGGCTAGCCGGACCGACACCAGCGCCCCGATCGCCGATGACAGTACCACCGCGGCGAGGTGTGCCGACAACACATGCGCGGGCTCGCTGAAGTGGCAGAAGATCCTCCACCTGCCGGGATAGTATCTGCGGCTATTTAGTGCCGTTTACAAACGGCGTCAGGATCGTGGTGATGAACTGGTGGATGGGCGTCGGCACGCCCGCTTCCTTGCCCAGCCGCACCACCGCCCCGCTCAACCAGGGCAGCTCGAGGCGGCGGCCGCGCTCGATGTCCTCGAGCATCGAGGATTTCGAACTGGCCGGGAAGTTCTGGATCATCGCCAGTGTCGTTTCCATAAGGTCGGCCGGAAGGCTCACCCCTCGGGCGAGCCCGACGGCAATCACTTCCTCGATGGCCGCGACCATGAGGGCAAACGTTTCGGGGGTGTCTCGCACCACGCCCATCGGCGAGCGCGTCACCGTCGTCATGCCGCTCCAGGTCGCGAGCCGCACAAATTTCGTCCACAGGTCAGCCTGGACGTCATCGCTGGCCTTCGCCTGGAAGCCGGCGCGAACGCCCGCCTCCTCGAATGCGATCAGGCGATCCGACGGGCGTCCGTTGCGCTCGCCGAAGACCAGCTGTTGCGCGGTGGTGTGGCGAATGTGCCCGGGCTTGTCGATCACCGCCACGATGTACGCCGCGCCGCCGGCGACATGCGCATCGCCGATGTGTTTCGCGACCATGTCCATCGCGTCGACGCCGTTTTGCAGCGTGATCACGACGGTGTCGGGGCCGATCAGCGGCGCGAGCGTGGCGGCGGACGCATCGACGTCGTACAACTTGACGGTGAACAACACGACGTCCACCGGCCCGATCGCCTGCGGCCGGTCGGTCGCCTGCACCTGTGGCAGGTGAACGCTGCCGAGCGGGCTCTCAATGTGCAAGCCGTCGTGTTGCAGCGCATTGAGGTGCGCCCCGCGCGCGAGGAACGTCACGTGTTCGCCGGAGGCGGCGAGCTTGCCGCCGAAGTAGCCGCCGACGCCACCCGAACCGAAGATCGCGATGTTCATAGCTTTACCGCATCAAGACTGACGACCGGCTCGCTGCCCATGACGGCCGCGTTGTGAATGGTGCCGCGCGGGATCTCGATCCAGTCGCCCGGACCAAGCACTTTCATGTGGCCACGGACGACCAGACGAAAGCGGCCCGAGAGGACCGCATCGATCTTGTCGGCCTCGTGTTTGTGATCCGGAAATATCGTGCCGGGCTCGTAGACGTACTTCGCAACCCGATAGCCACGCGCCTCGAGCTTGGCGCGAAGGGCCGCCTCAGTGAGCGGCCCATCGGCGACGTTCCATCGTTGCGGGGTCAAGAATTACGCGGCGTCAGTGGGCGATGCCGGCATGCCCGGGACCGATCCGCCCGCCAATTCCTGATCGATCATCAGCAGGCCGACGCCGGTGTTGCCGGCCAGACGGATGCGCCCCAGCACCGCGCGTGCCGCGGCTTCCTCTTCCATCTGCTCGGTCACGAACCACTGCAGCATCACGACCGCGGGACGATCCTTCACCTTCTCCGCTTCCACATACAGCTCGTTGATCGACGCGGTCACGTCCTGTTCGTTTTTGAGAACGTGCGCGCACAGCGCCTCGGCAGACGTCCAGGTCATCGGCGGGGCCGCGATCGCCGGCAGCACGACTTCCTGGTCGCGCTCGACGAGATGATCGATGATGCGCTGCGCGTGCAGCAGCTCGTCCGACGACTGCTTGCGCATCCACGCCGCGAACCCCGGCAGGTCGTGCTCCGACAACCAGATCGACATCGCCAGGTATTCGTGCGACGCGCGGAACTCGAGCTTCAGGTGCTCGTTGAGGCCTTTCAGTAAATCTTTCGTCATTGGGTCCTGTGAGTCCGTCTAATCGGTGTAATCGGTGGCTACGGGGTGATCGTAAAGCGCTGCGTCGGAGAGGTCACCAGGACGCTGCCGCCCTTGCGCGCTGACACGCTCCACGTGTGCACTTCGGGTTCGAGCGCCACCGTCGGCGGCAGCTTGGTTTCGGTCGCCGTGATCGGCGCGCTCTCCCACACAACCCGATCGCCGGTGACCGCCACGATCCTGATCACGTAGCCGTCGGCGCCGTCGACCGGTTCCCAACGGAAGGTGTCGATGTGCCCGCCCATGGCGCCTTCGCCCGGTTCGATCAACCTCACCGTCGTCGCCGGCTTCGGCGCGGCGGGTGCCGAGGAAGGCGCCGGCGCCGCGGGCGCGGGACCAGTGGTGGCGGGCTCGGTCGCGTTCTGCCCGCATCCGGCAGCCGCGACCACGACGATCACTCCAAGAACACGTCTCAAATCCATCCCACGATTCTATCAGTCCGCTAAGTTGGGGTCAGGCTGCGAAATTTAGCGGATCGCTAAGTTGGGGTCAGGCCGATCGCCGGCGTGCCAGCTCGAAGCCGAGTCCGCCGAGAAAGACGAACAAGATAGTGCCGGTCATGGCGAGCGGCAGTTGTCCGTTGCCGCCGAAATACACGGCGCCGCCCATCGCTCCCGCCGCCAGAGCCAGTACCGAGTTCACCAGCGCGGCCGAGGGTTTGGTTGTGCCCATGACTTGATTTTAGTTGATACGGTCGGACAGCAGCCCAACCGCGAGCGCGTAGGCGTGCGCGCAGTTGTACCCGAGCAGCGAGTCGTAATTACCGTAAACGAGGTAGGATTTCGCGCCGGCACGCAGTAGCGAGGCGGACCGATCGACTTTCGGCAGCGCCTTGCCGGCGGCCGTCAGCACGCCCAGCGCCTGCCATTTCGCCAGCGGCACCGGGACCGTCAGCTCGCGCGCCGCGCGGCAACCGCTCTGGCGGAACCCGACCGCAGCCGCGAGCTTGGTCGCACCACCGGCCGGCACCTTCACTTCGCGGCCCCAGGCCTGCTCGTTCTTCCAGCCGTACGCCGTCATGTAGTTCGCGATCGACGCGAACACATCGGGCAGCGTGCCCCAGATGTCACGGCGCCCGTCGCCGTCGTAATCCTGTGCGTGCGCCAGGTAACTCGAGGGCATGAATTGCGTCTGGCCCATCGCGCCCGCCCACGAGCCTTTCATCCGTTCCGGCTCGATGTAGCCCTTGTCGAGGATCTGCATCGCGTTGATGAACTCGGTGGTGAAGAAGGCGCGCCGCCGGCCTTCCCACGCCAGCGTCGCGATCGCTTGAATCACCGGCCGCGTCCCCGTGAACCGCCCGAAGTTCGATTCCATCCCCCAGATCGCGACGATCAGGCTGCTCGGAACGCCGTACTTTTTCGCAATCGCGGACAGCTCGGCGCGATGCGCCTTGTGGCGTTCAACCGCGGTGCGCACGAACGTTCTCGTCAAACGCCGCTGCACGTACTGATCGATGGTGAGCACGACTTCGGCCTGGCTGCGATCGCGCTCGACCACGACCTCGAGCGGTTGGAGGCCTGCTAACGCGGCGTCGAGCGCCGCGGCGCTCACGCCAGCGGCCAGCGCTTGTTCCTTAAGGCTTGAGAGAAACGCAGAAAACTCCTGGCGTGGTTCAATCTGAGGGGCCGGCACGGCGACCTGCGCCGCCGGCCGGATCGCGAAGAGGCAGAAGAAGAGCGCGAGCAGGCTACAACGCATTACCAGCGGCGCCATCCACGGTGATCGCCTGCCCGGTGATGTAGCTGCCCGCTTCTGACGCGAGAAAAACGACAAGATTTGCCAACTCCTCCGGTCGGCCCAGGCGCCCGAGTGGAATACTCGCGACCGACGCCTTCCGTACATCTTCGATCGGTTTGCCGCTCTTTTGTGCGTTGGCCTGATCCAGCTCGGCGATGCGCTCGGTATCGATCCGGCCTGGGGCGATCACGTTGACGAGAATCCCCTGCGGTGCGAGCTCTCGCGACAGCGTTTTCGCGATGCCCCAGACGCCGGCGCGCAGCGCGTTCGAGAGCGCCAGGTTGGGAATCGGCTGCTTGATCGAAGACGAGGCGATCGTCACGACGCGCCCGTAGCCGGCCTTCTTCATCTCTGGCGCGGCGGCGCCGACGATGCGCGTGAAGCTCAGGAGATTCTGTTCGAACGCCTTTTGCCATTGCTCGTCGGTCATCGCCAGCGTCTCACCCGCGGGCGGGCCGCCGGCATTGTGGACGACGATCTCGACGCCGCCGTACGCGGACACGGCTGCATCAACGAGCCGCTTGGCTTCGCTCCCGCTACTGACGTCGGCGACCAGCGCGGTGACGTCAGCGCCGGTTTCCTTTCGAATCGTAGCCGCCGCGGCCTCGATGCGCTCCTGGTCGCGGCTGCAGATCACCAATCGGCAGCCTTCGCGCGCCAGCCCCATCGCCGAGGCATATCCCAGTCCGCGGCTCGCCGCCATGACGATCGCGCGCTTTCCCTTCAATCCGAATTCCATGTCGTCCTTTATACCTTCACTGTGAGCAGTTCGAGCCGCGCCAGAATGTCGTCGAGATCCGCCAGCGTATCAGCGTCGACGGGCGTAAACGGTGCGCGCACGCGCGCTGACGCCGTTACGCCGCGCAGGTGGTAGATGTGCTTGCGAAGCGCCAGGTTGATGCGCGGCTGGTTCTCGAAGCGAATGATCGGCAGGTACTTGTAGAACACGGTGGTGGCGCCGTCGCGATCGCCGGCCATGAACCTGGTGTAGATGTCGACCAGGATCTCCGGGAAGGCAAACCCGGTCATCGTGCCGATCGCACCGTGGCGCAGCTCCTCGAGGAACATCATCCCGCCAAGGCCGCCGAAGATCTTCACCTCGCGCGAGATCGCCAGGATCTGCGTGATCTTCATCGGCGCCGGGTCGTCTTCGAGCTTCAGGAACGAGAGCCGCGGCGAGGCCGCCGCCAGCCTGGCGATCAGCTCTACGCTCATCGTGATGCCGCCGACCGCGGGCGGAAAATCCTGCACCACGACCGGGATGTCGACTGCGTCGGCCACCGCAAGGTAGTGGCGCTCGAGCGCCGCGTCGTTGCTGCGCGCCAGTTTTGGCGGCGCGACCATCACGGCCTTCGCGCCGAGATGCTGGGCGCGGCGGCTGTAGGCGATGCATCCGTCGGTGCCGGCGTGGGTGGTGCCGACACAAATCGGAAACTGGTCGCCGGCAACTTCGAGCACGATCTCCGTGACGCGATCGCGCTCGGACTCGGTGAGCTTGTCGGCCTCGCCGAGCACGCCGAGAATGGTCATGCCGTTGACGCCGGTGCCGCGCGTGAACTCGGTCAGCTTGCGCAGGCTCGCTTCGTCGAGGGTGTCATCGGCGTGGAACGGCGTGGGCGTAATGTTGTAAATGCCGGTTAGATACTCAAACATCAGGACCTCAAGACCTTAAGACCTCAAGACCTTATTTTGCGTCCGGGAATCGGTTGACTCGGTTGGTGACGGGTTTGACGGTGCGGATGTACGCGTAAATCGCTCCGAGATCTTCCCTCGTCATGCCCGCGTACGCGGTGAGCGGCATCACCGTGTTTTGCCGTTGCTCGCTCTCGCTCAGCGTCGCGCCGGTGGGCGTCTCGAACCCCTTGAACTTGTCGATGAATTGCTGCTCGGTCCAGGAGCCAATGCCGGTATCGGCGTCGGGAGTAATGTTTGCCGAGCGCACCGTGTAGCCGGTCTCGAGGAATTCCATCCCCCCGGCGAAATCCATCCCTGGCAGCGGCGTGCCGCGGTCGTCGATCGGCGTGTGGCAGTCACTGCACAGCGCCGAGCGCGTCATGTATTTCCCATACGCCACCTTGTCATCCGGCGACGGCCGCGGCTGGTAGGTGTTCGGCCCGGGCATGGTGCGCACGATCAGGTTGAGCGGAAAGCTCAACTTGCGCGCCGGCGCCACACTCTCGATCGCCTTCCACGAGCGCACATACGCCAGCACCGCGTGCACATCGTCTTCAGACATCGCCCCAAAATGTGGATACGGCATCAGCGGGAACAACGGCGTGCCGTCGCTTGAAACGCCTTGCGTGACGGCGCGGAGTAATGCGCCGTCGGTCCAGGAGCCGATGCCCGCGGGGGTGATGTTCTTCGAGTAAAGCATCCCGGCCGGGCCAAGGTTGAAGGGCTCATTGCCGGCACCCAGCAGTTCGCGCTTGGCCGGCCCGGAGAATTTGGTCCAGTCGCGCTGCGTATGGCAGGTGGCGCAACCGACGACGTGCTCGGCGAGGTATTCACCACGCGCCAGCCGTTCCGGAGACGAATCAAACGACACCATCGGCGCCGGCGGCACCTTCGGGTATGCGAATAACAAGTAGCCGTAGCCACAGGCCGCAACAATCAGCAGCAACACCACGAGCCCGACGACGATCTTGAGTAAAGTTTTCATCCGGACGGGAAGTATATCGAACTGCCCCCGGGGAGGCGGACCGCTATTCCGTCCGCAGCGCCGACATCGGGTCGATCCGCATCGCGCGGCTGGCGGGCACGAAGTTCGCGAGCGCAGCGGCCACGAGCATCGCGCTCAAGGCGAGGCCCCATGCAACCGGATCGAAAGGCGTGACGCCATAGAGGACGCCGCGCAGCGCCGAGGCCGCGGCGCCGGCCAGGAAACCGCCCGCAACCATGCCGATCGCGACGATCGTAAAACCCTGGCGCATCACCATCGACAGCACCATGCCGGGCTTGGCGCCGAGCGCCATTCGCACGCCGATCTCGCGCGTGTGGCGCGCCACCGAAAAGGCGATCACGCCATAGAGGCCGATGCCGGCGAGCAGCGCCTTGATGTCGAGACAGTCCTGGTAGGAGCTGGTCGCGGATTCATCGCCGTCGCCACTGCTGGTAAAGATGTCAACCAGCGTGTCGGGGGACGTCACCGGCAGCGGACGAAACAGCAGCGAGTCGACCAGGGACACTACGAACACGGAGGGCTGAAGTTCACGTCTTGCGATATTGCCGTCCCGCCATCCCTGCAACCCATCGCGACAGGCTGCGCGGCATGGCCCCGTTCAGCCACACCAGGACTCGATAAATACCGCCATTCACCACCACCGACTGGCCCTTCATCACGGCGTCGTAGCCTTCGCGGGCCACGTCATCGGCCTTGAGCCACAGCAGCCCCGGCACGCTCTTCATCTTGTCGCGCGTCCCGGTCACGTCGTGAAACTCGCTCAATGTGAATCCAGGGCACACCGCGGTGACGTTGACGCCCTTCGGCGCATTTTCCGACGCCAGCGCTTCTGAAAAGCGAATCAGGAAGGATTTAGACGCGCCGTAGAGCGTGTGGCCCGCCGGCGAGGGGACCATGCCCGCCACTGAGGCGATGTTGATAATCCGTCCCCAGCCGCGATCGAGCATGCCGGGCAACAGGCGATACGTCAGGTCGAGCACCGCCGTCACCATCACCTGCATGAAGCGCGCATGATCGCACCACGGCACGTTGACATAACTGCCGGGTACGCCATAGCCGGCGTTATTGACCAGCACATCGATCATCAGGCCGCGCGACGCGAGCTCGGCCGCGATGTGTTGCGACGCCTCCGGCTGCGCCAGGTCCGCCACGATGGTGTGCGTCGACACGCCGTGGCGCTGCCGCAACTGCGCGGCCAGCACGTCGAGACGATCGCTGCGGCGGGCGGTGAGGACCACCGAATAGCCCTTGGCGGCGAGTAATTCCGCGAACGCCTTGCCGATACCGGACGATGCCCCTGTCACCAGTGCGGTTTTGCCCGTTCCTTCAGCCATGTTGGGTATCATGGCAGTACCCGCCTGTGAAGGAGCCTTATATGCGCGTTGTTCGCCTCTTGCTCGTGCTCGTTGCCGTGACGTCGTTGACCGCCTGCTTGAACAGCACCACGCTGGTGAAGGTGAAACCGGACGGCAGCGGTACCGTCGAGCAAACCACGCTCATCAACATGGCGGCGCTCAAGGGCATGAGCGGCGGGCAATCGTCGGCGCCGATGACCAGCCGCGAGGAGCTCGAGCGCACGGCCGCGAAGATGGGCAAGGGCGTGCGCCTCCTTACGACGGAACCGATCAAGGTCGCCAACGGGTTCGAGGGGACCAAGGCGATCTTCTCGTTCGACGACATCAACCAGGTCGAGATTTCACAGGACCCGAACATGGGCGGTGACGTGCGGGCGGGCGCCAAAGCCGAGTCTCCCGTGAAGTTCAACTTCACGCGCAACGCCGGCACGTCGACCCTCACCATCAACATCGCTGATCGTCCGAGCGGCGCGAAGCCGGAGACACCCGCCCCGCCCAGCGAGATGCCCGACCTGACCAACCCGATGATCATGGGGATGATCAAGTCGATGTTCCAGGGATTCAAGATCAACATCGATCTCGAGGTGATCGGTTCGATCGTCAAGACCAACGCCGAATATGTCGCCGGCCCGCGCATCACCATGCTCGAGATGGATATGGCGGCGCTGCTCGCGGATGAAGCCAAGCTCAAGGCGCTGCAGGGCAAGGTCAGCCCCGATGCGTCGTTCAGCGACATCAAGCCGTACTTGAAGGACATCAAGGGGATCAAGATCGACGGCCCGTCGATCAGCGTGGAGTTTAAGTAAGGTCTTGAAGCGCTAAGCGAAGCAGAGCAATCGGCCCGCCGTCGAGCCGATCACGATTCGTCCCGACGCGAGGGCCGGTGACGCGCTGAGCGCCGCGCCCTCGTCGTGCTGCCACACTACCTTGCCGCTGGCGAGATCCAGCGCGTAGAGGCGGCCGTCATTCGATCCCACATAGACTCGCCCGCCGGCAATCGCCGGCGATGAATCGATGCGCGCACGCGTCATGTAGGTCCAGCGCGGCTTCCCGGTCTTCGCGTCGAGCGCGTGGACCATACGATCGCGCCCGCCAAGCACCACGGTGCCGTCGATCACGGCCGCCGACGAGTAGAACGGAAATTTCCGGTCGGGATGCTCATAGCGCCACAGCACCTTGCGCGACTGCAGATCGAGCGCGAGCACCTGGTTGTCGAAGGTCCCGAAGTAGGCGAGGTTGTTGACGAGCGCAACCGAGGCGCCGGTATAGGCGGTGGCCGAGGCGGCGTAGCGCTGCTTGCCGGTCGTGATGTCGACCGCGTGAAACACCTCGTCGCAGCCGGCGAAATGCGCCACGCCGTTCGCGACGCATGGCGTCCCGTGGACGTAGTTCTCGGTCTTGTAAGCCCAGCGCTGTTTCCCGGTCGCGGCGTCGAGGCCGTAGAGGCTGCCGTCGTACGATCCCATCAACAGCACCTCGCCGACCACCACCGGCGAGGACTTGATCTCGGATTGCGTCTTGAACGTCCAGGCCGGCTTGCCGTCGGCGACATTGACCGCGTGCACGACGCCGATGAGATCGCCGATGAAGACCCGGCCGTTGGCCACGGTCGGGGTCGACTCGCCAATCGCCTCACCGGCCTTGTAGCGCCAACGCAACTTGCCGTCGGCCAGGCCGACCGCGATCAATTCGCCGGTCGCCGTTCCCGCATAGACCACACCGTCGACGATCGCCGGCGAAGAATCAAACGCCTCGCCACCTTCCCAGGCCCACGCCAGCTTCGGCGCCGGCGCGATGGTGGTCGCCGAGATGCCGGTCAGCGCGTACGAGCCGCGAAACTGCGGCCACGCGTCAGCCGGCGCAACCGCGGACGTCGCCGGCTTGCCTTGCGGAAATGCCAAGCGCGGTACGATGCCCAGTGCCGCGCAGGTGATGAGAAATTCTCGCCGTTTCAAGGCCTGATCCCTGATCCCTATTTCTTCAGCTGTGCGCCTTCTTCGATCGCATACAGCTGGTTACGATTCATGATGAACAGCTTGCCGTTGGCCGGGACCGGGGTCGCATAGACCGAGCTGCCCATGTTGATCTCCGACACCAGTTTAAACATCTTGCCGTGCTCGATCACCGCGACGTCGCCGTCCTCGTCACCGAGATAGACCTTGTCGCCGATCAGGATCGGCGAGCCCCAGATCGCCGCGAACATGTCGTGGGTCCAGTACGGCTTGCCGGTCTTGAGATCGAGGCAGTGCAGGAACCCGCTGAAGTCCGCGATATAGAGCAAGCCGTCCTTGATTGCCGCGGTCGACACCGAGCGGCGGATCTTGTCGAAATGCCAGAGCATGCCCGATTGGGTGATGTCGCCGCGCTTGGTGGCATCGATCGCATAGGCGTGGCCGACGCCTTCACCGTGTTCGGGATCCTGTCCATTCGAAATGTAGACGACGTTCTCGAAGATCACCGGCGTGCTGATCACTTCGTTGCGCGTCTTTGGCCACACCGAGTCCTTCGGGTTGGTGTCGAACTCCCACAGCTTCTTGCCGGACTGGGCCTCATAGCCCCGCACCCAGCCGTCGCCTTGCGCGTGCACGACCTGGCGGACGCCGCCGATGTCGCCCACTGCCGGCGTCGACCACTGGCCGTGCAGGATTTTTTCGCCGACGGAGTTATCTTCCCAGCGCAGCTTGCCGCTCTCGATTTCGAGCGCGATGATCGACGGTGCCTTCGGCGACGGCACGTTGACATGGCTTTCATCCTGGCCGTTGCCAGTGCTGCAGAACAGCAGTCCGCCATCGGCCACGGGCGAGCAGTTGGCGAGGTTGTGCGGGAATGCGCCGACTTCTTCAATCATGTCGAACGACCAGATGATGTCGGGGTCGTGCTTCCCGGTGAGCTTCTCGTCTTTGAACGAGCCGTCGTTCTCGTTGTCGTGAAACCCCTCGAGGTCTGCCGCGACGATGGTGCCGCGATTGGTGGTGAAGTAGGCAACGCCGCGAATCACCAGCGGCGAGCTGGCGATGCCCTGATATGGCCAGTCGTTGGCGCGTCCGGACGACAGCTTCTCGAACGTCGCCTGCCACATCAACTCGCCGGTCGCCTCGCGGAACGCCATCAGCACGCCGCGATCGCCGGGCTGCTTCGGATCGCGCATCGCTTCGTTGTTGGTGCCGACCAGCACCACCCCGCCGGCGACCACCGGATTACCGTAGGACTGCGAGCCGAGCTCGGCCACCCACTTCACGTTCTTGCCGGTCTTGACGTCCCACGTCACCGGCAATCCCGTCATGGTCGAGACCATGTTTCGGCTCGGCGTGCCGCCCCACATCGGCCAGTCCGCCGACACAGCCGTCGATGTGGCTGCCACCATCACTGCAAGCATCACGAAACGAAGCATCACGCGTCTTTCTGCGCCTTCTGCGCCTTCTGCGGCCATCACTGGTTCCTGTAGACCTTCACGTTATCGAAATAGACGTCTGAAATGCCGTCCGCATAAATACCGGGGCTGCCGGCCTTGTGCGGAATCTTGTCGACCTTCTCGATCGTCCACGCGGCGGGTTCCGCATCCGCGGCCGGCCACACCTTGCCCTGCACGCGCGCCGTGCCGTCGGGCAGTTGATTGACGCGCAGCTTCATCCGGTACCATTTCTCGGCGTCCCAGGCGAACGGCACGCGCACTGTCATCTCGTCGGCGGCCTGCCAGGGATGCAATTCCAGCTTCTGGCCGTTGCCGAACAGCACCAGCCCGTAGCGATCGTTGATCAGGCCGACGTCGCCGCGCTGACGGCGTTGCTCGCGGGCGCGGACGTCGCCTTCAATGGTGTAGCCGGTCATGTCGGGCAGGCCGAGGAACACTTTCGCGCGGCGGCCGACGGTCTCGTCGCGCGGGCGCATCAGCACCTTGCCGACACCCTCGACCGTCCGCTGGAACACCTTGCCGGGCGCGCCGACCCACCAGGCGGGCGGCGCTTCCGACGCGACGTTTTCGAAGTCATAAGTCCAGGGCGGCGCTTCGATAACCCGCACCCGCGCCGTACCGTTGATCGCGCCGGCGGTCGCCTTCACCAGGCCGGCGCTCGAGCCCTGCTTCGCGGCGCTGAACACGCCCTTCGCATCCACCGCGCCGCCGAGCTGCTCGACGCTCCACTGTGCCGCCAGCTCCTCGCGGATGAAATTGCCCTTGGCGTCGAACAACCGCGCCTTGAGCGTCACGATTTGCCCGGGGCGCACGACGCTCTCGTACGGAAACACCTGCACCACGGCGGGCGCCGCACTTGATGCGGGCGCGCTATTCGCACGCGCTGCACCCGGAGCATCCGATGCACCCGCCTTACGCGGCACGCGCTTGCCGATCGCGTAGGTGGCTTCCATCGACGTCACATAGATTCGGCCGTCGGCAACAATCGGCGATGCCACGATCGGCTCGGGTGTCTGCTCGGGCCCGAGCAGATCCTCGTCCAGGACCTCGACGCCGGTCGCGGACGGACGCAAGATGTAGAACTTTCCGTTCTCGGTGCCAACGTAGAGCTTGCCGTCAGCCAGCACCGGTGATCCCTTTTGCAGTGTGCCGAGCGAGCGGTCCCACAACTTCGCGCCGGTCTTGAGGTCGAACGCGCCAACAATGGCGCTGTTATCGACGGTGTAGAGACGCTCCGCGTCCATCACGGGAGATGCGAACGTCGGCAGGAATCCGCGCGTGCGCCACTTGAACGCATCCGGCGCGAGCGTGCCGGTCCTGGTGGCATCCACCGCGGCAATCATGCCCATCTCGGTGGTGTCCATGTTCTCCTCGCCATGCGTGATGTAGGCGATGTTGTCCCGCAGCAGCGCGCTATTGAGAATGGCGCGCTTGCTGACTTCCATCGACCAGATCTTTTCGCCGGTGTTGACCTTGAGCGCGTGATACACGCCGTCGGTGCCGCCGACAATCATCGCGCGCGTCCCGTCGATCGTGCCGACAATCGGCGTCGAGTAGTTGGTGTCGTAGTGGCGCGCCTGTGGCGAGCTGATCCACACCGTCTGCCCGGTCTTCTTGTCGAACGCGAAATAGCGGTTGCCGGTGCGATTCAGATCGCCCCACGCCAGGATTAGCGCGTTCAGGATCACCTTGTCGCCCTCGACGATCGGCGAGGTGGTGCGGCCGCCGTGCGTGGTCACCGCGCCGTACTCGTCAGGCAGCGAGCGATCCCACAGTACTTTGCCGTCCGGCGCCACACAGATCAGCTGCGCTGCGACCGTGAACATGTAGATGTTGCCGGTTTCAGGATCGACCGCGGGCGACGCCCAGGACGAGCGATGTTGCGGCACATCGCTCAGGTAGAGGCTGAAGCGCTTCTCCCAGACGACCTTGCCGCTCTCGGCATCGATCGCAACCAGGCGCTCCTGCGTGGTATCCGGTGTCCCGACGGGCGAGTTCAGATAGAGGCGATTGCCAAACGCGACCGGCGAGGATCGGCTGCCAATCGGTATGCGCCATGCGAGGTTATCGCCGCGCGGCGACCACGCGGCAGGCAAGTTGGTTTCCATCGAACGGCCGTCGCGGCCCGGGCCGCGCCACTCAGGCCAGTCCGACGCCGACGGCGCGGCGGTGACACACGCCGCGACCAGCGCGCACAGCGCCCCACGGCGCAGAACTCTTTGCATCAATGCGGGATACATGTGTGGCTTACGTAATCCTTTCACGCGCCGTTTACGAAAAAGCGGCCCGATGAAATGCTACCCGCTCGCCCGTCCCAGCGAACATTTCCGGCCCAAAAATCGACAAAAAATTGACTTGCACAAAGACTGGCAGCAAAATTGGGTGTGTTGTCCCTTTGTGTCGTATATTGTCACATAGGCTACTGGAAGGCCCCCAACGACCGATAGGCGGTACGTCAGTACTATTTATGTGCGCTGGGTCCCCCCGCGCAGGAACGCAGTATGAGAAAACTTATTGTCGCCATCGCGTGCGCCGCCCTCGGGGCGACGAGTTCCGGTCTGCTTGCGCAGAGCGGATCCATTCGTCTTGTGCCGCCGTCGCCGTCCGGGGTGAAGTTTGCCCAGCCCTGGCGTCCGGCAGGCATCGGTGGCGACACCATGATCATCGGCACCGTGATCGACATCAGGCAGGTCCCGGTCGCGTATGCGAAGGTCCAGTTGCGCAGCCTGATCACCGGCACCGCGCAGCAGGAAGGCGAATCGAATGAATTCGGCGAGTACCAATTCGCCGTCGACGCTCCCGGCACTTACGTTGTCGAGATGGTGACGGTTGACGGCTACGTCGCCGCGCTCAGCAACGCCGGCTCGCTGGCGCGGTTTGAGACCCTGCGGACGCTGGTGCAGCTGCCAGGCCGCTGGAACACTCAGTTGCGCAACATGGTGATGCCTCAGAACACCACCAGCTTCCTCGGTATGAGCGCGCAAAGCACGATGACATCGGCGACGCTGAATCTGGCCCTCGCAATGCACATTGCGCCGGTGAATTCCGGCGAGCCGGTGTCCGCGACCGCCACGTCTCAATAGTCACCGTCGTCTCATGGCCAACGAAGCTTCTCAGTCTGCCGCCAGCCAGTCCGCACCGGCGCCGCCACCGCTGGCCGCGGGCCCTGAGCCGCACCTGTTCGATCGACTCTCGGTTCTCTACAAGTACCGCTGGGCGACGATGGCCGTGTTCACGCTCGTGGTCGGCTGGGTGATGGTCGATAGCTACACGCGCATCCCGGTATTCCGCGCGCAAGCGCGCATCCTGATCGAAGATCCGAACGCCGACATCGCGACCCCGACCGAGATCGCGCGCAACGTCACGCTCGCCGATCCCGACATGTATCTGCAGACGCAGCTGCGCATTATGCGCGGCCGCGATCTCGCCGAGCGCGTCGCTGGAAAGCTCGATATGGGCAAGGTGGCCGAGTTCAACGGCCAGGGCCCGAAGCCGACGCAACTCGCGGTCGGCATCGCGCTGGTGAAGTATTACGCCGCCTGGCCGTATCGGATGATCACGTCGACGCAGTCCGACGTCCCGGCCCCGACGACGATGCTCGACCCGGTCGAAGCAAAGGGTTATCCCGACGTGCTGATCTCCCGGCTGGGCGTGGGCCAGGTGCGCGGCAGCCAGCTGGTCGACATCACGTTCGACTCGGCCGACCCTGAATTCGCGGCGAGAGCGGCCAACGCGTTTGCCGAGGAATACGTCGCGCACAACCTGTCGCTCAAGGTGGAATCGCTCGAGAAGAGCGCCGAGTGGCTGACGGGCGAAGTGCAGAAGCAGGCCGACCTGATGCGCAAGAGCGACATGGGGCTGGCGCAATACAAGGAAACGCAGGACGCCGGCGCGCTCGACAGCAACCAGAACATCGTGGTGGCGCGACTTACCTCCGCGAACGAAGCCGCAACCAAGGCGCGCCTCGAGCGCATCCAGAAGGAGGGGCTGTGGCGCCAGATCGAGGGTGCCGGCAACGACATCGATTCGATCACGTCGGTTCTGAACAACCCGCAGATCCAGACCCTCCGCAGCGCGATCAACCAGGCGCAGCAGGACAAGGCGCGGCTTGCGGAACGCTACGGCGACAAACATCCTGACTACCAGAAGGCGCTGACCGCGCTGGCGAATTCGGAGCGCCAGCTGCAGGAAGAGACGCGCAAGGCCCGCCAGAACGCCAAGAGCGAATACGAAGCCGCCGTCGTGCAGGAGCGCGAGATGCAGGGGCAGCTCAATGAATCGAAGGGGCAGGCGACCGCGCTCGGACGCAAGGGCGTCGACTACGCTGTGCTGCTGCGCGAAGCGGAATCGAACCGCACCGTTTACAACCAGTTGCTGACGCGCGAGAAAGAACTGCGCGTCGTCGCCAACAGCCGCACCAACAACGTGCGCATGGTCGACAAGGCACTGCCACCGGGCGCGCCCAGCTCGCCCAATCACCGGCGCGACTGGGCCTATGCCGTCGCGCTCGGCTTGGCGCTTGGCCTCGGGATCGCGTTCGGCATCGATTACCTCGACGACACCGTCAAGACGCCGGACGACATCACCCGCCGCCTGAAGCTGAAGTTCCTCGGGCTGGTGCCGATCGTCGCCGGAGAGCGGCATCCGCTGATCTCCGGCCCGGTGCCGCACGATTTCGGCGAAGCCTATCGCTCGATTCGCACCGCGCTGGCCGCGCAGTTGCCCGGCACCGGCGCGCGCGTCATCGCCGTCGCCAGCTCACAGCCGCTCGAGGGCAAGACGACCACGGCGGTCAACATCGCGATGGCGCTCGCTGTCGGCGGCGCGCGCGTGCTGCTGATCGACGCCGACATGCGCCGCCCGAGCGTGCACAAGGCGTTGCGCATGACCAACGATCGCGGACTGTCTCAGCTGCTCGCCGGCCAGGCGCGCATGCGCGAAGTGGTGCAGCGCACGCACGACCCGAACCTGCTGACCATTACGGCCGGCCGCACGCCCGCCAATCCATCGGAGCTGCTGGCCTCCGATCGCATGCGCGCACTGTTGGCCGGCCTCGAGACCGGACCGTTCGACTGGATCATCGTCGACACGCCTCCGGTCCTGGCCGTGACCGACGCGGTGATTCTCGCCCCGCTGGTCCACGCCGTGACGTTTGTGATCGGCGCGGAAATGACGCGGTGGCGCCTCGCCGAGCGCGCGGTGGAGACGCTGCTCAGCAGCAACCCGCGCCAGGTGCTCGCGGTCCTCAACAAGGTGAACTTCGGGCGCAACAAGTATTACTACTCGCGCTACTACGGGCATCAGTACAAGAACTACTACGCGGAATCCCCGGCGGCTTGATCAGTGCAGCGTGCGCTGCTCATTCTCCTGTTCGCCGCCTCTTACCTGCTGTTCGCAGGAGCAGAGCTGTGGGCGCTGGTGGCGCTGTTATCGCTCGCCGCCATCGCGGCGCTATCGTCGCCGCGGGCCACCTTCGCATTTCGCCGGCATACCCGCCCGCTTGACCTCGCGTTACTCGCTTTGCTCGCTGCCATCGCCATCCAAATCATTCCCCTGCCGGCCGCTATCGTCGCCGTCTTGTCCCCGCACGCGATCGAGATCGTGACGGCGGTGCGCTTGACGCCCCTCGGCGTCGGCCCCCCATCCTGGACGACGCTGTCCGTCAATCCCGACGCTACCTTGCGCTCGCTCGGCACGGTCGCGCTCGGCGCCGTCAGTTTCTGGATCGCGCGTGCGGTGTTCAGCGCCGGCGGCGGCACGCGGCTGTTCTGCCGCGCGATCGCCTTTCTCGGCGTGTTCGCCGCCGTGTTGGCGGTGATCCAGAAGGCCGGCGCGCCGCGGTCGGTGCTGTTTCTGGTCGAGCCCGCAGCGCGCAGCGCCAGCCCGTTCGGCGCGTTCGTGAACCGTAATCATTTCGCGGCGTGGCTGTTGATGGTGGCCGCGCCGGTGGTGGGCTACTCGATCGCGCGCATGCACATCCACCCGGCACGCCGCGGTCAGTGGCGCGAGTCGATCGGCCAGGTCATGAGCTCCGGCGCGATCTTCACCACGATTGCCGCGATGACCATGGTCGGCGTCGTGCTGCTGACCCTGTCACGGTCGGCGCTGGCGGGGCTCGGCTGCGCTGCGGTCGCCGGATGGTGGCTCGGGAAGTCGCGGCTGCGCATCGAGCGGACCAACGTGCCGGGGATGCTGGGCGTGGCGGGCGCCGCGGTCCTGATGGTGGTCCTGTTCGTTGACGTGGACGGCTGGGCAACGCGCCTGGGCCACACGTTCGACACATCCGGGGGCTTCAGCCGCGTCACGATCTGGCGCGAATCGATTCCGATCATCAGGGACTTCTGGCCGGCCGGCACCGGCGCGGGCACCTACTCGGACGCGATGACGGTGTATCAGGAGACGCGAGTCTGGGTCGGCTCGATGCAGCGCTGGGCGCACTTCAACAATGCGCATTCGTTCTACCTCCAGGTCGCCAGCGAAGGCGGGCTCCTGCTCAGCATTCCGGCGCTATGGGCCGGTCTGGCCGTCGCGATGCTGGGGTGGCGCTCGGTTCGCGCCGATAAAGGCGAGATGTTCTGGGTCCGCGTCGGCGCCTTCGCGGGGCTGACCGGCGTAGCCGTGCAGAGCGTCTGGGAAGTGGCGCTGGTCATGCCGGCAAACGCGGCGCTGGCCGGAATGCTGGCCGGGCTGCTGCTGTATCAACGCGAAGTGACAGGGACACGAACCGCTCAAATGACGCCGACGCCGCCCGCCGCGACCCCACCACGCGTGAGAATGGCGCGCTGACCATGCTGATCGTCGGGCTCAATGCCTATCACGGCGACGTCGCAGCCGCGGTGCTGCGAGACGGCAAGCTGATCGCCGCGCTCGAGGAGGAGCGCTTCGCGCGCGTCAAGCATGTCGCCGGCTTTCCGGCGCGGGCGATCGCGCGCGGCCTCGAAATGGCGGGCGCAACGCCGGCGGACGTCGACATCTGGGCGATCGCGCGCGGGCGCCGCGTGCACCTGCTGCAGAAGGCGCGATTCGCGCTGACGCACCGCCCGGGGGCGGCTCTGGTCGGGCAGTACCGCAACACCGCCGGCAAGAGCGCCAGCATCCCACACGTCATCGCCGGGACGTTCGGGCTGTCGCCGGCGACCACGGACTCGCGGGCGCGATTCATCGAGCATCATCCGGCTCACCTCGCGAGCGCGTTTTACACCAGCGGAATGGCCGATGCCGCATGCTGCGCGATCGATGGCTTCGGCGATTTCGTCAGCGTCTCGATCGGGGAGGGCCGCGCCGGCCGCCTGACCGTGCTCGATCGCGTGTTCTTTCCGCATTCGCTTGGCATGCTGTACCTGGCGATTACCCAGTATCTCGGTTTCAAGAAATTCGGAGACGAGTACAAGGTGATGGGCCTGGCACCGTATGGGAAACCCGTCCACACCGAGCCGATTCAGAAGCTCGTCAAGCTCGCGAGCGGCGGACGGTTCCGTCTCGATCTCGAGTACTTCCGTCACTGGACCGGCGAAGTGTCGATGAACTGGGATTCGGGTGAGCCGGTCGTGCCGGATGTTTACACCAGCAAGTTAATCGACCTGCTCGGTCCGGGACGCGCTCCCGATCAGCCGGTCGAAACCCGCCATGAAGATCTCGCGGCATCGGTGCAGCGCGTCTTCGAAGAATGTGCCTTTCACGTGCTGCGCGGCGTGCACACGCGTGTTCCTGCGGACCGGCTCGCGCTCGCCGGCGGGTGCGCGATGAACAGCGTGGCGAACGGAAAAATCCGCAGCAACACGCCGTTCAAAGAAGTGTTCATCCAACCGGCGGCCGGCGACAACGGAACCGCGCTCGGCGCCGCACTCGAAGCATGGCACACCAGCGGCGACCGGCCGCTCGGCGAGCGCATGGTGCATTCGTATTGGGGCACCGAGTACAACGCGGACGCGATCGCGGCGGTGATCCGCGACCACGGCGTCACCGGGAAACACCACTGCGACTGGACGACGCTGAATGATGAGACGGCGCTGTGCCAGGCGACGGCGCGCAAACTGGCCGAGGGCGACATCGTCGGCTGGTTCCAGGGTCGAATGGAGTGGGGCGCCCGCGCCCTTGGCAATCGCAGCATCATCGCCGACCCGCGCCGCCGCGACATGCGCGACGTGATCAACCAAAAGATCAAGTTCCGCGAGCGGTTCCGGCCGTTCGCCCCCTCGGTGCTGGCCGAATCGATCGACGACTACTTCATCGGCGCGGTGCACGATCCGTTCATGATCCAGGTCTATCCCGTGCGCCCCGAGAAGCGCGACATCATCCCGGCGGTCACGCACGTGGATGGCTCGGGCCGCCTGCAGTCCGTCAGCCGCGAGAGCAATCCGCGTTACTGGGCATTGATCAGCGCCTTCAACGAGCTGACCGGCGTCCCGGTGCTACTGAACACGTCGTTCAACGAGAACGAGCCCATCGTCGAGCGTCCCGAGCAGGCGCTCGATTGCTTCCTGCGCACCGATATGGATGTCCTCGTGATGGGCCCTCACCTGCTTTCCAAGCGGCGATGACGGCGGCAACGGGCGCGCCGGTGCGCGTCTGCTATTTCAACCGCTCGTACTGGCCGGATACCGGGGCCACCGGCCAGCTGCTGACCGAGCTCGCCGAAGATCTCGCATCGACCCACCGCATGCAGGTCACGGTGGTGGCCGGTTATCCGCCAACCGCCGCCGGTGCGGTCGCCGCATCGGAACTACGCAATGGCGTGCGCATCATTCGCGCGCGCGGCACCCGGTTGTCGCAGCGCTCGTTTGCGGGACGCGCCACCAACTACGTCACCTATTTCCTGTCCGCGTTGTGGATCGCGCTGCGGCTCCCGCAACAGGACGTCACGGTGGCGCTGACCGATCCGCCGATCATCGGTCTTGCGGCGCTCGCGGCCCGGCCTCGCGGCGGCATGGTGTTCTATTGCCAGGACATTTTCCCGCAGGTCGCCGGGCTGCTCGAAGACTTCAAGAGCGATTTCATCAACAACGCGCTCGAGCGTTTGAATCGCTTCCTGGTCCGGCGCGCAAGCCGGATCGTCAGCCTCGGCGACACCATGAGCTCACGCCTGATCGACGGCAAGGGCGCCGACCCCGCGAAGATCACCGTCATCCAGAATTGGGCCGACACGTCGGCAATCGTGCCGTCGGTCAAGGACAACGAGTTCTCGCGCGCCCACGGACTCGATCAGCGCTTCGTCGTCTTGCACGCCGGCAACATCGGGTTGTCGCAGAACCTCGACGTGGTGCTCGACGCGGCCGAGATCGTGCAGCCGCGTACCGACATCGTGATTGTCTTTATCGGCGACGGCAATCGCCGCCCGGTGCTCGAAAGCGCCGCGCAGACACGCGGCCTCGACAACATCCGCTTTATCCCGTTCCAACCGCGCGCGTCACTTCGCTGGACGTATGCAACGAGCGACGTGTGCCTGGTCTCGCTGAAGCCCGGACTGGCGGGATACATCGTCCCGAGCAAGCTGTATCCGATTCTCGCCGCCGGGCGGCCCTACATCGCGGCGGTCGAGCCATTGACAGAGGTGGCGGCCCTGACCGAGCAGCACCGCTGCGGGGTGATGGTGACGCCCGGTGATGCGACAGCGCTCGCCGCAACGATCATCGCGCTGGCTGACAACCGTAGCGAGCGAGAGGCGATGGGGCACCGTGCACGGGCGGCATCCGAGTTGTTCGCGCGCGATCGCCAGGTCGCCGCACATGCGCTGGTTCTCGAGCAACTGGCGGCGGGCGCATGAAGCGGCTGTTCGACCTGCTGGTTTCGGGCGCGGGGCTGCTGGTGTTCGCGCCGATCGCCGCGCTGATTGCCGCGGCGATCAAGCTCGAGGACGGCGGCCCGGTGTTCTTCGTGCAGGAGCGCGTCGGCAAGCAGTGCCGGGTGTTCCCCGCCTTCAAGTTCCGTTCGATGATCGTCGACGCCGAGAAACACACCGGCGCGATCCAGGCGGTGGCGGATGATCCGCGCGTCACTCGCATCGGCCGGCTGCTGCGCGCGACCGCGTTCGATGAGCTGCCGCAACTCTGGAACATTTTCCGCGGCGACATGAGCATCGTCGGGCCGCGGCCGCTCCGGCCCGGGGAGTCCGATACGACCGCGGACGGCGTGATGCTGCCGCTCAGCTCGATTCCGGGCTACGCGGCGCGTCATCGTGTCCGCCCCGGTCTGACCGGTGTCGCGCAGGTGTATGCGCGGCGCGACCTGCCGCGCACCGGCAAGTTCCGTTACGACTTGTTGTATATCCGCCGAGCCGGATTGTGGCTGGACCTCAAGCTGATCCTGCAGTCGTTCTGGATTACGGTGCGCGGCCGATGGGAACATCGTGGCCCAAAGGTCTAGGTGTTCGTGCGTATAATCGTTTCCAGATGCTGGATGTAGCGATCATCGGGGGCGGACCGGGCGGCCTCTCGGCCGCTCGCCGTCTGGCCGCTGACGGCCGCTCTGTGACCGTGTTCGAAGAGCATCAACGGATCGGTACGCCGGTGCATTGCACGGGCGTGCTGGCTGAAGACGTGATCGCATCGCTGGACCTGCCGAGCGACGCGCTGCTCAATCCCCTGTCAACGGTCCGCTTCGTCGCTCCCGCGGGTCACTCATTCGATTACACCACCACGACCACGGAAGCGGTGGTGATCGATCGCGAGACGTTCGATAACGCGCTCGCGCGTCGTGCGGAAGCCGCCGGCGCGACGATCGTCCGGGGCCACCGCGTGACCGCGGTTGATCCCGCCCCGGACGGTGTCGATTTAACGCTCGCCGACGGCGAGACGCTGCGCGCCCGCGCCGTCATTCTCGCCTGCGGCGCCAGCTACGCCTTTCAGCGCCGCCTCGGCCTCGGCATGCCGTCGACCTTCCTGCAATCGGCGCAGCTCGAGCTGCCCGCCGATCGCATCGGCGACGTCGAAATACATTTCGGATCCGAGATCGCGCCGAAAGGGTTTGCGTGGGCGGTGCCGGTGCGGCGGCCCTCCGGCACCTTCGTCCGCATCGGCGTCATGGCCGAGGGCGATGCCGGCGTATTTTTTTCGCGGATGCTCGACCGTGTGCGCGAGCGATGGTCAGTCGCCAACCCGGACATGCTGACGCCGAGGCGGCGAATGCTGCCGCTGGCGAGCGTCAAGCGAACCTACGCGGATCGTGTGCTGGCGGTGGGAGATGCGGCAGGGTTGGTCAAGCCGACGACCGGCGGCGGGATTTACTACAGCGTCGTCAGCGGCGAGATTGCGGCGGAAGTCCTGAGCGGACGGGTGACCGCGAAGGACCTATCGGCCGCGGCGTTGCGTGAATACGAGCAGCGCTGGCGCAGCCGTTTCCAATCAGAATTCACGGCACAGTTGGCGTTGCGATTCGTGGCCCAACGCATGCGCGACACCGACATCGACGCGCTGTTCACGTTGGCGACGACCGATGGCATCCTGCCGCTGGTTCGCCAGACCGCACGCTTCAACAAGCATCGCGATTTCATCCTCGCACTGTTGCGCCATCAGCCGGCGCGGCGCGCGTTGTTCGGACGCCTCGCCAGCTCGATGTAACGTTCAGCCGGCGCGGCCGAGCATGCGCCGCACCAGGAACAACGACAGGAGCGCTTCCGACACGGCGCGCTGCAGCGCGTAGAACAATCCCGCCTTCCCGTCAAGAATCCCGCCGCGCACGAAGTAGCAATAGCAGAACATCGCGGGCGGCGCGATCACCAGCCACCGGCGCACCTGATCCACCAACCCCACCCGCGCACTCGGACTCGACAGTTTCTCCGCTTCGAGCGCCATGTAACGCGCCTGCGACGCCAGCCAGTGCGTCAGTGACTTGCGGTCGTCGTGCATCACCGGCGCCTCGAGCCGGTGTACGGCGCCGTTGAGCCGAATCCGCTGGGTGTGGCCGTCCTGATCGTAGCGGCCGCGCAAACGGCGATACAACACGGCTACTGGCGGATAGGCCGCACCGCGCAACGGCTGGCCGTCGATGCAGTACTGGAACGATGCCCAGTATCCCGCGGTCGACTCATCCGGATTCAAGGATTGGATCTCCGCGATCACTGCGTCGCTCAGCACAAAGTCGGCGTCAAGCGCCAGCACCCACTCCGTCGTGATGCCGGTGCCCTCGAGTCCGAAATTCCACTGCTCCGCATGCGTCGTAAAACGCCGCTCGACCACCCTGGCGTTCGGAAATCCGGCGGCAATCGACTGCGTGCCATCGGTGCTCTGACTGTCGACCACGACAATTTCCCGCAGCCAGGTGAGCTTGCCGAGGGTGCGCCCGATGTTCGGGGCCTCGTCACGCGTCAACACGAGGCCGGTGATGCTGTTCATACGTGCCCGGCCCGCCTGCGTAGCAGCGAGGAATACAGGTCTTCCATCTGTCCGGCCACGACCGGCCAGGAGTAACGCTGATGCGCAACGGCCCGTCCACGTTCGCCCATTTCCTGGCGCAACACGGCATCGCCGAACAGGCGGGACATTGCGGCACCGAGCGTGTCCGCGTCGCCGTCGACGACGAGCCCGGCGCGGGTGGCGAGCACCGTGTCCGCAAGGCCGACATCCTTCGAGACGATCACCGGGCACCCGGCCGCCATGGCTTCGATGACCACGTTGCCGAAATTTTCCGAGTACGAGGGCAAGACCAGGAACCCGGCGTGCGATAACAACGCCGCCTTGTCGGCGCCGTGAACGCTGCCGGTAAAGACGATGCGCGACGAGACGCCGAGACCAGCGGCGATCGGATCGAGGACCGCGCGGTAGTTCTCTTCGTCGTTGCCTGCGACGACCAGGCACATCGAAGGCACGCGCGAGAGCGCGCCGAGCAAACGGTCGAGACCCTTCTTCCAGTCGATGCGGCCCAGAAACAACGCGTACGGCTCGGCGTTAACGATCGCTTCAATCACCGGAGACACCGGTTGCCCAGCCCTGTCCTCGAGCGTTACGCCGTTCGGAATTTCGCGCACCACCGGCAGGTTGAATCCAAAGGCGGCCGCCTCCTCCGCCTCTCGTGCGCTGGTCACGTGAATCGCCGACGCGCGTTCGAGGTTGCGCCGCTCGATCGCCGCGATCCACAAGCCTTTCAGCAGCGGATTCTTGTGGTCGATCAAGTCGCGCTCGAGCATCCCTCGAGGGGACACCACGTAGGGCACGTGGGCGCGCTCGGCCGCTCGCGCCGCGGCCCACAGCGGCCAGAGGAAGATCGCGTGGGTGTGAACGAGGTCGAATTCGCCGACGTGTGCCGCCAGCGCCTGCTTCAGCGCCGGCGCCCAGTAGAGCCGGCGCAACTGGCTGGAGCGAAAGTACCAGACCTTGACGCCGTCGATCAGGACCGGTTCCCCGTGCGCCACCTGCGAGTCCCGCGGACCGTCGACGCTCGTCGTGTAAACGTGCACGTCGTGCCCGCGTTCGACCAACGCACGGCACAGGCCATGCACCGAGACGATCGTTCCCCCATAGCGGACTGCAGGGAAATACGACGACACCACGTGGAGCAGCTTCACACGCTTGTCATCTGGTGGCGACCGCGCGCGACCGCGTCAGGCGATTGGCCGCCCACCACGCGACCAGCGCGTAACTCATCAACACCAGTTCGAGCATCGATCGCATGCCTGAGACCAGGACCATGACGGCGAGACCGTAGACGATCGGATTGGTACGGTACTCAGCAGTTTCCCGAAGCACGTTCACGGTACGGGCCAGCCGGCCGTGTAGCCAGCCGCCGAAGATCACGGCGATCCAGCCGAAGCTCAGATACCACTCACCGATAATCGACGTCGAGAGGCTGACGCCTTTCAGTCCGACGATCGACGGCAGGTCGAAACCGGGATCGACCGGCTTGCCCGGCCAGAAGACGCGCGGAACCGGGCGCACTGCCGTGAAGATCAGCTGTTGGAAGCCGACATGCTCATGTTCTGCCGGTACGATCTGAATCACCTGCGACAGGCGCAGGAAATTGTCGTCGACGTGCAGATAGTCGTAATCACTGGCGCCGGTGAACGCGTACTCCTCGTAGCCGATGGTGCGGATGTTCAGCATGAACTGCATACCCGCGAGCAGCCCGATCGCCGCGGCGCCCGCCAAAAGCATCCGGCGGATGTTGATGGTCTGCTGCGCCTGGATCCAGACGATAATCGCCGCGCCGACGGTCACCCCGATGATGCGCCGGCCGCCGCCCTGTGCCAGAAACGCCAGCATCACGCCGGACAACGCGATCGAAACCCAGACCTGGGGCTTGAATCCCCGCCGCGAAATCAACAGCGCGGTCAGGCTGGGCAACACGTACCCGAAGTATTGCATCTGGTCGAGAAACGCGTCCCAGCCGCCGAGTTGCGCGCGTCCCCACGGCGCCGCCCAGCGCTGCTCACCCAGGTATGAAAACATCACGCTGAGATTGAAGCCGGTGGCGAACGCGAAGTTGAACATGCCGAGCAGGAAGCACACCGGCACCAGCCGGCCAACCGTCTTGGTGTCCATCGGCCGCTGCGCAATCTCCTTGATCCAGTTCGGCAGCGGCCACGGCTTGCCGGCGACGCCCAACCACATCATCGCGGCAGAGATACCGATCGCAATGAACGCGTCGCGAATCGCCCAGTCCGCCGCTTCGCTGAGATCGTACGCGCCTTGGATCAGGTCGAGCAGCAGCCAGAACACGAATCCAAACGCCACCAGGTTCTCGGCATTCAGCAATGCCGGCGATCGACGGATCCCGCGCGCCACCGGCACCAGCAAGATGCCGGCTGACAGGATCAGCCCCTGCACGACCAACGCGCCTTGTGGCGACGGCTCCGACGGAAACATCGCCAGCGCGATCAACAGCGCCGCAGTGGTCGCCGCAAAACCCACCAGTGCATCCGATCGCCCGAATACCGGTTCAGCCATTCACGCCTCGAGTGACCACGACGGTCGAATACGGTACCGTCGCGGCCGGGGTGTCGCGCAGCCGATCGAGCCACACGGCAAACGCGCGCACGCACCACTTGCGATACCACGTTCCGGTCGGGACGCTGCATCGCGCGTCCGTCTCCGCGAACACCCCCGACCACGGGCCGCTCAGCCACTGCTCCATCGGGAACATGAAACCGCGCTTCGGCTGCGACGAGATCCACGACGGAATCTCCGGCACGGCCTGGCGCAGCAGCGCCTTCGCCGGACTGAGGCGCTGCTGCTGCGGGACGGCGGTGACCGTACTGACCACGACCGGGTCGATGAACGGTACGCGCACCTCGACACCACAGGCCATGCTCATCACATCGGCATCACGCAACAACTGGTTACGCAGGTAACGCGTCATCTCGAGACGGCAGGCGGCATCCTGCGGTGTGGGGTCGATCGGCAGTCGTTCAGGCGATCGATCGGCTTCCGGCTCGAGGTCGGCAAATTGGCGCGTCAAGGCTCGCGCCTCGGCACGCGTAAAGATGCCGCGGAAGGCCGCATACGACGCCGACAACCCGGGGTCCTGGCCCAGCATGTCACCGATGCGTCGCCACCGCGGATCGGGAAGGCGCTCGAGCAGCTGTCCCGCCGCAGCCCTGATCGGGCCGGCGGCTGCCAACCGCTGGTTCCAGACGGTGAATTTCGGCACCGCTTGAACCGACGGATAACCGCCGAACAACTCGTCAGCGCCAATTCCGGACAGCATCACTTTCATGCCGCACGTCCGGGCGAGCTGCGAAACCGCCAGGGTATTCATGCCGTCGATGCTTGGCTGATCCATGGCTTTCAAATAATCGGCGAACAGCGTCGTCGCGGACGCGCCGTCAACCTCAACGACATCGTGGCGCGCGCCAAAGTGTTGGGCGGTCCGGCGTGCGAGGGCTGCTTCGTCGTCGGCGCTGCCCGGTATCGCCATGGTCAGCGCGCGCACCTCGCCTTGTCCGGCCTCGCGCGCGAGCGCGAGCAACGCGGTCGAATCCACGCCACCGCTCAAGAAAATTCCGACCGGCACGTCGCTCACGAAATGATGCGAAAGGGAATCGACCAACGCCTGTCGAGTCATGGCCGCAGCGTCGATTGCCGGAGCGCTTGTCGCAAATGACAGATCGAAATAGGTCGCGGGCGTCAGCTCTCCGTCGCGCCAGACTGCCCGTTGTCCGGCCGCGAGGCATTTCACGCCGGCTACCAGCGTGTGAGGCTCGGGCACCGACCCGGCGCGGAAGTATTCGTAGGCCGCTGACGCGTCAACGGCCGGCTCGATCAGCCCGGACGCGACCGTCGCACGCAGCTCCGACGCGAAGATCAACCGCCCGTTGCGCAGCGAGTAGTAGAGCGGCTTGATGCCGAAGCGATCGCGGGCGAGCAGGCAGCGGCGGGCGCGCTCGTCCCAGATCGCAAAGGCGAACATGCCGCGCAGACGCTCGACGCACTCGTCACCATAGGCGTCGTAGGCGCGCAATACGACTTCGGTGTCGGTCCGGCTGTGAAACGGGACGCCGTGTCGTTCGAGCTCGCGCCGCAGCTCCATGAAATTGTAGATTTCACCGTTGAACGTGATGGTGAGGCGGCCGTTGTCGATCGACATCGGCTGGCGGCCGGCCGGCGTCGGATCGAGGATGGCCAGCCGCGTATGCGCGAACACCGCATGCCCAGTGGCGGAGATCCACTGGCCGCGGTCGTCCGGACCGCGGTGCGCCAACGCATGTTGCATCGCCGCGGCGCGGTCGCGCAGGCTGAGCCCGCCGCCGTCGACGCTCAGGATGCCGGCGATGCCACACATGATGTGTTCGTCCGGCGATCCACATACCATCGGCGCTTGCCTGCTCGTGTCGGCTCGAGATCTTCGACGTAACGAAACGTCGCCGATGCCAGCAGCGGATCAACCTGGTTCAACCGGCTCCGAATTCGTGCTGCCATCGACGAACGATCCGCCGCGTCCGCGACCAGCAGGATTTCGATCCCGCCGTCGTTGAGCACCATCTGGATGCCGTGCACCGTCGCCTCCTGGTGCACGCAGTGAAACACGGCCACGCTATGGATGAATACGCCCGGCGACAGCTCGATGACGTCGTTGATCCGCCCCGCCATCGTCTCGAACGCATGCACATGCCCATTGGACAGGCGATCGGCGCCGCTGATCGCATCGCCGACGCGATAGCGGATCAACGGCAGGTAGCGCGAGTAGAGCGTGGTGACGAGGACCGGCTCCACGCCGGGATCTCCCGCTTCCGGGGCCGTGCCCTCGACGTAGTTGAGGTCGTGATACACCTCGAAGGGCCCGGCGCCGCGCTTGAACGCCACTTGTCCGAACTCGGCGCCGCCATATTCCTGGACCACCGGGCAGCCAAACAGGTCCTCGAGCCTCGAGATGGTGTCGCCGCGGGGCGGCGCTTCGGCGGTCGACAACACGAACTTCAGGTTGAGCGCGCGAAAGCGATCGCGGTAGCGGGCGGTGTAGCGCGCGAACAAATCCAGCGCGGACGCATAGCTGATCAGCCCCAGCGGCTTGAAGCGGATCAGCGCTTCGGCGTATTCGTCGCACGACCGCTGATCCAGGCGATAGGCATCGACGCGTTGATAGCCAAGGTACGCATCCGTCAGCTTGCGCTTCGCGTGGTTGATCTGGCCGCGCCAGCCACTGCCGAGCAAGTGACCGTGTCCCCAGATCAGGAACAGCCGCGAAGACTGCGTGTAGCCGAACGATTGCCACTCCGCGAGTTTGACGATTCGCATCAGGTCGCGCTCGGCCTGGTTCATGCCGATCTTGAGGGGCTCGCCGGTCGAGCCCGCGGTTTTCATGAATGACTGCGGCGCCCCAGAGTCGCGCAGAAACTCCGTGGCGCGTTGCTGAAGGATGTGTCGGGTCAATATTGGGATGCGCTGCACGTCCGGCCAGGCTTCGATCCGCTCCGGCGCGCGGCCTGATCGAACCAGGCTGCGGTAATACGGAATCTCTCGAGACGCCTCCGCCCAGACCTGCCGGAACGATGCCAGCTGGCAAGGCACCCACGCTTCGCCGACCACGGCCGCGAGGTCACGCCGCCGCGTTTCAGCTTTTTTGAAGTGGAATCCAACCCGGCGCGCCAGCAGCGTTGTCATGCGCGCTTGGCTGTCTTCTCGCGCTCGATGTGACCCAGCCATCCGGGAGCGGCGGCGAGATGAAAATTCAATGGGCAATCGAGCAGGCGCTGTTCGACACCGTCGACAGAGATGCGCAGCTCGCGGAGATCGAACCCGCCCCATCCGACGCCGAGATACTCGCGCCGCCGCGACAGCATCGGGATGGCGTCCGGATCGAAGCCCATCATCCACGACAGCGCGGTGTCAATCGCGAAGGAATCACGGCCAGCCAACAACATGTCTGTGTCCCGCGGTCGAGCCTTCAGCGGGCCGTCTCCTTCACCTGCGACCAGTCCGTCGACAATCGTCACCGTCGCGCGCTGTGCGGACGGCTGCAGTACGCCCTGTCGATCAGCGCGCTGGAGCACGAGGTTCAAGTCGTAAATCATCCGCCACACGGTCTGGTTGCCGTGCCAGCTACCGCCGACGACATAGAAATCCGAGGGCATCGAGGACGTCGACGAGCGGCGCCTGATCGCGTTGTTGACTTTCTTGACAACCCTCCAACCGGGCCGCAGCAAGTCGAGGGCAACCGTGCCGCGCACCAGCTCGTGAAGGTTGTTCTGGATCCAGTAGAGCCAGCGGCCCTCGTCTGAATACTCGTCGCCGCCCCAGCGCGGCGAGCCGCGCCGGAAATGCGGCAGGTACGACTTGTCGCCGTTGATGCCGACCAGGTTTTTCAAGGCGCCGGTCAGGCCGGACTTCGAGTGCGCCTTCCATTTGGGGAGGTTGATGATCAGGTCGGCGTCGAGCACGGACTGGCACACCAGGTAGCGATGATCTCCGGCGCGATGGCTGCCGCGCGTCAGCGACGTGTCGTGATCGTGGATCGAAAATCGATCCGACTGCTCGGCGATCGGTTCGAGATGACTCTCGCCGCGAAGCTGCACTTCACGATACCCCGCCGGATCGCCGTGCGGGGCGTTAGGATCCTCGACGAGCGTGTCACCGACGGCGCGGAACACCACCTTGCGAAGGTCGCGAAACGTCAGCCGGCCCTGATACTCCGATTCAAGAGGCGTGATGAACGGCGTCAGACCCGACTGATCGCACAGCAGTGCCCAATCGGCCCGCTGCTCCAGGCAGTCGCCGACCGTGACCCGCTCCACTGCAGGAAACAGCTCGAATGCGGCGCGCACCGTTTCGACAATCACTCTCGCGTCG